>OLXK01001079.1_pt1 | contig 21384 bp, 21 predicted proteins | sample 1674321 | NCBI WGS metagenome assembly OLXK01 (sample SAMEA103958162, study PRJEB25191) | human gut metagenome | reverse complement strand
AAAATTTATAAGCCTTACTCATTGACTTTTTATCCATAATGTTATATTATTATCTTTGAAAATGAGAATAGTTCTCAAATTTATTTTAGGAGGAAATTATTATGGAATTAAAAGGTTCAAGAACTGAAGCTAATTTAAAAGCAGCTTTTGCAGGAGAATCAGAAGCAAGAAACAAATACACATACTTTGCTAGTGTAGCAAAAAAGGAAGGATATGAGCAAATTGCTGCAATATTTTTAGAGACAGCAGAAAACGAAAAAGAACATGCAAAAATTCATTTTAAATATTTAAATGGAATTGGAGATACAATGGAAAACTTACATTCAGCAGCAGCTGGTGAAAATTATGAGTGGACAGATATGTACGCTAACTTTGCTAAAGTTGCTGACGAAGAAGGCTTTACAGAAATAGCTGCTAAATTCAGAATGATAGCAGAAGTAGAAAAACACCATGAAGAAAGATATAGAAAATTAATAGACAATCTAGGAAATGGTGAAGTATTTAAAAAAGGAAGCATTACAGTATGGAAATGTAGAAACTGCGGACATATACATGTTGGAACAGAAGCCCCACAAGTTTGCCCAGTTTGCAACCATCCACAAGCATTCTTTGAAGTAAACGCTGAAAATTATTAATTTAGAAATTGGGGACAGGTCCAAATTTCTAGATTTCATAAAAAAGGGACAGATCATTTAAAATCTGTCCTATTTTTTATAGATTTAAACTTCTCATCTAAACCCCAAAATTATTTATAACTAATTAGCAAGTAAATCATATTCGTTTACCGAAGATTTAATTACACATTTTGTAAAATCCCCACTTTGCAACTCTTTAGAGGTTTTTAAATATATTACTCCATCTATATCTGGTACATCCATGTAACTTCTACATACATAATATTTACCATCTTTAGTTTTTCCTTCTACAAAAACTTCCAATTCTTTACCAATATATTTATTTAAATTTTCCTCTGAAACTTTTTGTTGTATTTCCATTATTTTGTTATATCTAGCCTTTTTGGTCATTGGATGTACTTGCTCTTTTAAAGTAGCTGCTGGCGTTCCTTCTTCTTTTGAATATGAAAATGCACCTAACTTGTCAAATTTTGCATTTTCTACAAAACTACATAGTTTTTCAAAATCTTCTTGTGTCTCTCCCGGGAAACCAACCATTACTGTTGTTCTTATTATTACTTCTGGTATTTTTTCTCTTAATTTTTTAATTAGAAGTTCTATACTCTCAGCATTACTTTTTCTGTTCATTCTTTTTAATACAGTATCTGAAATGTGTTGTATTGGTATATCAAAATACTTACATATTTTTTCGTTTTTCTTAACCACTTTTATTAGTTTATCATCTATTGTTTCTGGATATGCATATAAAAATCTAATCCACTTTATTCCATCTACTTTACATAGTTTTTTTAGTAAATCTGCAAGTTTTGGCTTACCATATATATCTACACCATATTTCGTTGTATCTTGAGCAATTAAAATTATTTCTTTATAACCTTTTTTAGCTAAATCCTTTGCTTCATCTATAATATCTTCCATTGGTCTACTTTCAAATCTTCCACGTATATATGGAATTGCACAGAAAGTACAAAAGTTATTACAACCATCTGCAATCTTTATATAAGCATAATTATCACCTGTAGTTATCACTCTATCTTTTAACTTATTAAAAGGAATATCTTTTTCTTTTTCATGTGCTGTATCTTTATTTATTAAATTATCTATTTGACTCCATATTGTATTATACTCATCATATTTAATAAATAAATCTACTTCCGGAAGTGATTTTTCAAGCTCTTCTCTATATCTTTGAACTAGACATCCCATTGCAATAATATATTTGCAATTTTCCTTTTTGTAATCAGCCATTTCTAATATTGTATTTATTGCCTCTTCTTTTGCTGCTTCTATGAAACCACATGTATTTATTACTATAATTTCTGCTTCTTTTGGATTATTTACAATATTATACCCATGTTTTCTAAATAGCTCTATTGTTTTTTCAGTATCTACTAAATTTTTACTACATCCTAGTGAAATAAACCCTACTTTCATTATTTTACCTCTTTTTTATGACTACTCTTGTTTTAATAAACTTTCTAACAAATCAAGACCATTTATTAATTTGTTATATGTATCTCTTGTTATTGTTCCATTTCCGCTTGCATATTGTAATGCAGTATTCTTCATATCTATTATTTCATATCTATTCTCTGCTACAGCACCATTGTCTAGCATGTATAAAGGTGTGTAATCCACTTTCTTTAAATATACTTCTCCTGTTTCTCCACTTTTTCTAAGTTCTATGTTTAAAATTAGTTCTACCTTTGCATTATCCTCTGAAATTGAAGAACAGAAATTCCCCAAAGAATATGCAACAAGTACATTCTTACCTTCCTTATTTTGTCTTATTTCCATTGGTTGAACCGTTGCTGGATGTGTCCCTATTATTAAGGTTGCTCCATTATCTACTAAGAAATCTGCAATTTTTCTCTGGTCATCATTAACTTCATTTGAATACATATCTCCCCAATGCATTAAGACACAAATGGTATCTGCATTTTCTTTGGCATATTCTATATCTTTTTTAGCTTGTTCTTCACTAAAAATATATACAGAGTCAAGTTCTTTGCTTGTTTTGCTTCCTTCATCATTTACGCCATACGTATATGCTAAAAATGCAATTTTTACACCTTTTACATCTTTTATTAATACATTATTTCCTTCTACTCTATCTCCTAAAACATCATATCCCAACTCTTGTAAATATTTTTTTGTATCTTTAATTCCATTTATTCCGTAGTCCAATGCATGGTTATGTGCCAAACTTACAACATTCACTCCCGCTTTTCGTACCGCCATTGCAAACTCCCTTGGTGAATTCGATTTAGTATATCCTGAAAATTGAGCATTTGTAAAATTCGTTTCCATTGTGCCTACTACTAAATCACTTCTTTCTATAAACGGATTTATGTTTTTAAATATATTGTTAAAGTCATAGCTATTATCTACATTTTTAGCGTCCATAAGCATTTCGTCACCACATAATATATCTCCAACAGTTGAAATTCTTACAATTTTGTCCATTTTATCTACTTCTTCGTTGGTAGATGAGATATTGTTTAGTGTTTCTGTAAAAATAGACTCAATTTGCTTATCTAACTCCTCTTTTTGTTTTGCTAATAATTGTTTGTCTTGATAATTTCTATACATCATAATTCCACTTGTAATACCTATAATTAATATTAAAATTCCTACAATAATTAAAAAATTTCTCATTGTTAATAAATCTTTTATTCTTGTAATTTTTCTTTTATTTTTTCTTCTCTCGTTTGGCATTCCTTTTCCTCCAACTAATAACTATATTAATAATTTAACATATTTTAAAAAATAAGTAAATGACATTTTTAAGTTTTTTGGAAATTAGGGACAGGTACCAATTTCTAAAATCTAGAAAAATTGACCTGTCCCCAATTTCTGAGTTTCGGAAATTGGGACCTGTCCCTAATTTCCAAGTATTTTTTTCATTTCTGCATCACGCTTTACTTTTTGAGTTGTTGTCTTTATAAGTGGTTCGTCTGTTACTATTATTTCTCTAATATATTTATATGATGGCATTTGTTTATTTATTTTATTACGGATATCTTGCCAAACTATATCATGATATTCTTCTTCATTTTTATCTGGATACATATTTTTCATTTCTTCTGGATTGTATACTATTTTAGCACATATTTTTAAGTCGTCATCTTTATCTGGTTTTCCAAATACCATACTTTCCGAAACATAATCTAATTGATTAATTAATATTTCTAATTCTTCTGGGAAAATATTTTTTCCATTTTTTAATACAATAACATATTTTTTTCTTCCTGTTACAAATAAAAATCCGTCTTTATCAAATTTTCCTAAATCTCCTGTATGGAACCATCCATCTTTTAGTACTTCATTTGTTGCTTCTTCATTGTCTAAATATTTATGCATTATTACAGGTCCTTTAGCTATTATCTCGCCTACTCCTTCTGCGTTTGGATTATCTATTTTTATATCTATCCCCGGAAGTGCAAAACCTACTGAACCGTCTCTTTTATATATATCATTTTCTCCTGCGAGAACTGGTGATGTTTCTGTTAACCCATATCCTTGTAGAAGGTTAATTCCTATATCTCTAAATGCCTTTATAGCCTCTATACTTATTGCTGCTCCTCCTGATATAAACATTCTTAAATTTGGTCCTAAAGCATCTAGAATTTGTTTAAATACTTTTCTTCTTACATCTATTTTTAACTTTAACAATCCTCTAGAAATTTTTCTCATTGTACTAACAAGTTTTGCCTTTCCTTGTTCTTCTATTGTTTTCATCATCTTTTTATACATTATTTCTAGCATAAGTGGAACACATACAAAACCCGTAATTTTAAACTCCTTTAAGTTCTTTTGAATATACTTTAGTCCATCGCAAAATACAATTGTAATTCCACATGAAGTGCCATACAAAAAAGTAGTTGTTGACTCAAAAGTATGATGTAAAGGTAAAAAAGATAAAAATCTATCTGTTTCATATATTTTTGCCATTTGGCTTAATGCTGTTATATCTGCACAAATGTTAGATTGTGATAATGTAACAGCTTTTGCTATGGATGTTGTACCAGAAGTAAATAGTATAATTGAAATTTCATTTGGATTTAATATAACACTATTGTATTTATTTTGTTTTAGCTCATTTTTAGAATTTTCTAATAAATTGCTATCTATATTTTTTTCTAAATCTATTAATTCTTTTCCAGTATTTACAATATCTTCATATTTCATAAATTCTTCTGTATTATCCATACATATATAATATTTTAAATCTGAAGTATTTTCTTTTTTTATCTTTCTAAAAACTTCTGCATATTTTTCGTCAAATATAACTGCATCTACTTTACTTCTTTTTATTAAGCTTTCTATTTCATTATCTGGTAATGATTTGTCAAGAGGAACTATTGTAAGTCCAGCTGTCCCCACAGCTAAATAACTAACACACCATTCATATCTATTTGGCGCAATAACTGCAACTCGTTTGCTTGTAAATTCTAGTGTAAGTAATCCTGAGCCAAGTGCTTCTATATCATTTGCAAATTTCGCATATGTTATTTTTATGGTCTCTTTATCATGTACTTCTTTTTTATATTCAAATGCAACATTATTCGCAAATCTAGTTTTATACCTATTTACTAATTCTCTATAATCTGTAAGAACTTCGCCTTCATAAATCTTTCTCTTTGATTTCTTCATGAAATAATTTCCTTTCTAAAATAAATTATAATAAGCATATTGTATAGTCTATTTCCAAAAAAAGCAAATTATAGACCAAATGGTCTAAAATTTGCTTCTAATCATTGCTACACATATGTTTTCTCGTCATTTCTAATAAGTCTAAAGGAGTAAATCCAACTACCTGAGTCTTAGATCTGTCCTTTTTTAAACATTCGTTTAACTCTTCTAATATTTTTTTCTTTGTTTCTTCTTTTTCCATATCTATATAATCTATAATTATAATTCCGCCTATATCTCTTAATCTTAATTGCTTTGCAATTTCTAAAGTTGCTTCTCTATTAACTCTATATACAGTTTGCTCTAAATCCTTGCCTCCAATATATTTTCCAGAGTTTACGTCTATTGCTGTTAATGCTTCAGTTTTATCTATTGTAATAAATCCTCCACATTTAAGCCATATTTTTCTGCTTTTTGCTTTTTCAATTTGACTTTCTATATCGTATAAATCCAAAATACTATTTTTTTCTCTTAATTCTAGCTTTATATTTCCTGCTCCTGATTGCTCTAATATATTAGAAATTTTCTCATATGATTCTTTATCATTTGTTACTACTCTTTCTAAATTTTGATCTATTAAATCAGTTAATAGTTTTCCTATAATTCCTTCGTTTTCATATATTAAAGTAGGATTATGAGTTTTTTCTTCTTTAAGATTTTTAAAATTATCCTGTATTAACTCCCATAATTTAACTAAGCTTTTTACATCTCTTTTTATAAAATCTAAATCTTTATTTTCAGCAGATGTTCTAACAATTGCTCCATAATTTTTAGGTAATTCTTCTTGAACCGCTTTTTGTAATTCCTCTCTTTTATTTCTATCTACTATTTTTTTAGAAATTGTAATAAAGTTAGTATTTGGTAAAAGCACTACAAACCTCCTTTTTTATTTGTACTATCTTTTTTTACCTGTACTAAAATTGGCATACCTACTCTTATATAATCTTTTATATTATATTTACTCAAAAGTTCATTTTTGTTTCCTGTTTCATTACTAACTTTAGGAATAACATCTTTTATATGCATAAATGTATTCTTTTCTTCACCTATATTAACAAAAGCAGCTTGCATACCTTGCAAAACATTTTCTACTATACCAAAATAAATGTTACCTTCTAGTCTATGCATATCAGGTCTTTCATCATATTTTTCCACTAATTTTCCATTTTCTACAAGTGCTATTTGTTTATTTTCTCCATCATTATTTATAATTAATTCTTGCATACAAAACCTCTCTTATAATAAGCTTAATTAAACTTATTCATAGCATAATTTAATCCGCTTTTTAAAATTTCTTCTACTGCTTGTTCAGCTTTATCTATTCCCTCATTTAATATTTTTAGTTCTTCTTCAGGTACATAACCAATTACATAGTCTACCATTGCTAGCTTAATAATTGGCTGGCCTATTCCAACTCGTACTCTAGGGAATTCTTCTGTTCCAAGCTCTTTTACTACAGATTTCATTCCATTATGTGTTCCAGGACCACCTTTCATTCTAATTTTTATATTTCCTGGCTCCACATCTATATCATCATAGATAACAAGCACGTTTGAAGGAGCCACTTTATAAAAATCTAGCATAGGCTTTATAGCCTCTCCGCTAAGATTCATATATGTTTGTGGCTCTAACAAAACTACTTTTTCATTTTCTATTATACCTGTTCCGTATTTTCCGTTAAACTTACTTTTGGTAATAGGTATATTATACTTTTCAGATAGCTTATTTAATACTTTAAAACCCATATTATGTCTTGTGTTTTCATATTCTTTTCCAGGGTTTCCAAGTCCTACTATTAAATACATCTTTAACCTCTTTTTGTAAAATTACTTATACAGCCATTTCTAACATGTATTTTGTTTCGTCTCCATATGGAGCTTCGTCAATTGTTTCAAATCCATGCTTATGATAAAATGCAATTGCTCTTTTCATATTACTGTAAGTATCTAATGTAATTTTCTTTAAATTTAATTCCTTGGCGACTTCAAATATACCATCTAATAAGTCACCCGACAGTCCTAGTCCTCTATACTCAGGATGACAACATACACTTCTTAATTTCCCTGAGTCTTGTTTTTCGATATCCAATGACATAGTTGCAATAACATCATCATTTTCATCTTGAATATACAAGACTACTAAATTATCCCTGTCATAATCCTCTGTTAAATAAGTGTTTCTCCACTCTTCATGTCCTTGCTCAATTGATAAAATGTTGACAATAAGATCTTTGATTTTGTATTCAATTTTTTTATTGCCTTCGTATTTTCTAACTACATATTTTTTCACTTTCCTCCCACCTTTATAATTTTATTTAATTAACATATTTATTATATCAAAAATTCCTTACACTGTAAACCATTTCTTCAAATTTTATAATCTTGCCATTAATATCTATTATAAAATATTTTGTTCTTGCTTTTATTCCTTGTTTATGCTATAGTTATTTAAAATAAAGAGGTGTTAGTTTATGAAAAAAGTATGTTTTGTTATTCCAAACTTTTTTCCAATTCCTGCTACTAAAGGTGGCGCAGTAGAAACTTTAGTAACAAACTTAATTAACGTAAATGAGGAATTTCACGAAATAGAAATTTCTTGTATATGTCCTTATGAAGAAAATGCATATAAAATTAGTCAAACTTATAAACATACTACAATGCATTACATAAAATTACCAGAAAATACATCTAAATTAGACTTTTCTGATGAATCTGTTTCTGATAATTTTCGCATGTATATGGATGAGGTTTATAACATTTTGAAAGATAAGAATTTTGACTATATTGTTATAGAAGGCGGAAATTATCTTGGTTATGAATATTTAATCCAAAAGTTACCTTCTCAAAAATTTCTACTTCATATGCACGGTAATGTAGCAGGAGATGAGAGATTACTAAAAAATTATAAATTTTTCATTGCCATTAGCAATTACGTTAAAAATTATTTAACCGCTAATAATATTATAAGCCCTAGTTTAGTTAAAGTTGTTGAAAACGGAATTGCTATTGAAAATTTCTCTAAAAGAATTAATGAGGAAGAAAAAGAGGAATTAAGAGAAAAATATAATATAAAAAGTTCAGATTGTGTTTTAATGTTTTGTGGTCGCACAGTGCCTCAAAAAGGTATAAAAGAGTTAATTTTAGCTTTTAAAAAGATGAAAAATATTGATAACTGTAAACTTATAATTGTAGGAAACTCTAGATTTGGCAATGAAATTCTTACAGATTATGATAAAGAATTAATAGAAATATCTAAAGATATTTCTGACAAAATTATTTTTACAGGATTTATTCATAACACAAACTTATATAAAATCCACAATATTGCAGACATTTCAATTATACCTTCAATGTGGGAAGAACCTTCTGGCCTTGTTGTTATGGAATCTATGGCAAGTGGACTTCCAATTATAACTACTTATTCCGGAGGAATCCCTGAACTTGTAACATCAAAAAATGCTTTTGTATTAAAAAAAGATGAAAATTTAATACAAAATATGGCAGATAAACTTGATTATCTATATGAAAATCCTAATGTAAGATTTGAAATGGGTATGGAAAGTAAAAAACACTCTAATAAATATAGTAAAGAAAGTTTTTATAAGAACTTTGTAAATTTAATAAATGAGGTGAATATATGAATACAAATAAAAAACTAATAAGTGTAATGGTTCCAGTTTATAATGTAGAGCCATATATTGAAAATTGTCTAGAAAGTTTAATCCATCAAACATATGAAAATCTTGAAATTATTTTAGTTGATGATGGATCAACAGATAATTCGTTAGAAATATGTAAAAAATACGAGGCTATGGACAACCGTATAAAAGTTATTCATAAAGAAAACGGTGGTCTTTCTACCGCTAGAAATGCTGGTTTAGATGCTGCTACTGGTGATTATTATTCTTTTGTAGACTCTGATGATTATATCTCAACAAGGTTTTACGAAATAATGTTAAATGTTGCATTAGAACATTCAGCAGACATAGTTGAATGTGACTACAATAAAATTCCATTTGAAGACGTTACTCCAGAAAATCGTGACAGTTTCCTTGATGTAAAAGAAAATAGGCAAGTTTCAATTATAAATAATGAACAAGCTTTATTAGAACTATTTTCAGACGATTTGCATTTATATATAAAAACTGTTGTATCTTGGAGTAAATTGTATAAAAAAGAAACATATAATAATATTCGTTTCCCTGTAAGCAAACTAAATGAAGATGAATTTACAACATATCGAGTATTACATAATTGTAAAAAAATTGCAACAATAGATGATGTATTATACGGTTATATAAAAAGGCCTAATAGCATAATGTCTGCTACATTAAGTTTAAAAAGATTAGATGTACTAGATGCTTTCGACGGATGTATTGAATATTTCCATAATCATGCATTATATGAACTTGAGTATAGAGCAAGAGCTAGATTTTTAGAAAATACTATTGAACTTGCAGTTAAAATGCCTAGATTTGACCCTTCTATTGCAGATACTGCAAAAGAACTTCTTATAAAAAAATTCGATGACAAGTTTGAGTTAAATATGAAAACCTTAGAAGCTGAAAACAATTTACCTAAAGATAGAATTGAGTTTTTCAGAAATAGGTTTAACACTCAAAGGCAAAGATTTGATGATACAATAAAAAGTTGGAATTAATTATTCCAACTTTTTATTGTTATATTTCAACTAATTTAGCTCTTATTATATATACCTTAATTTTTTAGAAATTCTTTTCTAACATTGCCTTTTTTATTTGTTTTTATATAATCATCATAATCCTTTTTCACGCTACTATTAAATTTTTCTAATTCTGGAAGTAGTATGTTTAAGTCTGAATTTGTAAATAACTTATTTACTTCTGGTATACTTATTTTTAATTTTTCACGTATTTGTTCTATTTTTTCGGCATAATTTTTTCTATCTGTTAAATAGATAAATAATGGTTTGTATCTTATCCATCCAATAGAAGCTTTTATAAATCTTTCGGTTGTTTGCTCATCTTCCATTTTTATTTTTCTTAATTTTTTAGGATATTTCTCATTTAGTATATTTGTGTATTTTAGGAAAGCATCATGGAAATGATATACTGGCATTTCTATTACTTTTGAATTTTCTAGCCATGTTGAGAAAAATGCATCTTCTCCTCTTGCCCCTTCTGGATTATAAAATGAAGGTATTTTATCTAAATGCGTAAAATTTAGGCAAAGTGGTGAGCCTAATACCCATTTTCCAATTCCATCAAACTTTATTTCTCTTACTTTTGATTCTTCTAATTCGCTTTTAGATATATATCTAAATCCATGGTATTTTACTAACTGTTCTCTAATTCCTTCCCATGATATAGCCTCATTTGAAACAGCTTCTATATAATCTTTAAATAATTCTTCATTTACATCTTCTTTTAATTCTATATATGGAATAGGTGATACATAGCCACATTTATGTCCTAATGCAACATCCGCTTTTTTCATATAGTTTATTGTGTTTATAATATTATCTTGCTTTATCCATGTTATTTCTTCGTCTTCATCTTCTTTTGCACATGCCACAGGATACTCATCATCATCCCAAAAGAATAAATAGTCAATATCTTTTTTCAATGCATAATACATTATTGTATTTCTTCCTTTTGCATATCCATATCCAAAGAATAAATCCGCTTCTTTTTTTGTTAATATCTCTTTTCCTATTAACATCTTTTTTTGTTCTTCCATGTCCTCTGGCGTTATATATTTTACATTAATATTTTTATAAACATCTGGCATAAGCCCATAAAAATCTATTCTAGTTGTAAATTGATATTTCATGTCAAATAGTATAAAAATAGTTAACTCTATTTTTGTGTCTGATCTACTTACTTGATCTGCTAAATGCTTATATGTATTATTTATAAGTCTACATATGTTTTGCCTTCCTGTTACAAATCCTATACCAAATTTAATTACTTTGCCCATATTATCTCCCTCAAAACATTTATTAACTGATTTATTATATCATTTTATTACAGCAAATGTCAAATATTAATATATTAAAATAAATCCTCTATTTTATATTCTTTATCCAATTTATCATTTAAATATAATTTTGCAACAATTTCCAATTCTTTTCTATTTTCTTCGGAAATATTAAAAGAAAATATTTTTTTCGCATCTGCTAAAATTATGTACTTTATTGCATTTGCCGTTGATTTACTTATTTTTATTGCTCCCTTGTCTTGTCTGCTACATACCTCACATTTAAATCCACTATCTTCAAAGCTAAAATATTCTTCTGCGTTTTTTTCACCACATGATGTACATCTATCTATTATTGGCATAAAACCTAATAGACATGAAAGTCTTATTTTGAATACAGAAACTATAAAATCCATATTTTCATCGGTTTCTGAAATCATATATAAAGTATTTAAAAATAATTGTAAAATTTTATATGTATTTTGATTTTCGTCTGTTACATCATTTATTATTTTGGTTATATGAGTAGCATATTTTAACTTGTCCAAATCTGTTCTTATATTATAAAAAATTTCTATAGTATCACATGAATTTACACTATATGAGTTTGTCCCTCTATATAGCATATATTCTCCAAAACATAAAAACTGAGTTGCCGCCATTAGCATGCTCTTCGGTTTTCGTGCTCCTCTGGCAGCACACCCAATTTTTCCACTTGGAGTTAATATTGTTATCATTTTATCAAAGTCGCTCATATTGTTTTCTGATATTACTATTCCCTTCGTTTTTATTATCCCCATGGTCGTCCATACCTTTCATAGTTCTTTCTACATTTTCTACTTGCATTAATTCCATAAATGTATCTATATTTCCAGTGTTCTTAAAAGTGTTCCAAGCAATCTGTTTTATCATAGTAATCATCTCCTGTTTAATAAGCAAATACTTATAGTATTTACATAAACATTACAAAATTATAACAAAACTTTATTTTATAATGTTATTCGATTTTATCTTTAGCAAATAATAAAAATTTATACTAGGATAATTTTGTTATTTTAACTATTATTTTACTAATCATTGTTTTTAAATTTTTTTACAAAAGTATCGTTATTTATCCAATCTTGTTTAACTTTTACCCAAATTTTCAAATTTACTTTACAATCAAACATTTTCTCTAAATCTTGTCTTGCATAAGTTCCAATTTTTTTTAGCATTGTGCCATTTTTTCCAATTATAATACCTTTATGCGATTCCCTTATGCAATAAATTGTTGCATCTATATCATAAATTGGCTGTTTTTCTATAGTTTTTCTCATTTTCATCTTATCTACTTCTACAAATATTCCATGTGGAACTTCATCTTGTAAAAGTCTTAAGGCTTTTTCTCTTATAGTTTCTTCTGTTAATTGTCTTAAAGTTTGATCTGTATACTCCTCTGTATTATAATATGCTGGTCCTTCATTTAGGTTACTCTCTATTTCGTTAAGAATCTCTTCTAAGTTATATTTTTTTTCAACAGAAACTGGAATAATAGCTGCAAAGTCATATTCGTCTTTATACAAACTTATTAGGTTTGCTATTTCTTCTTTATTAACTAAATCTATTTTATTTATTATTAATATTGTTTTTCTATGTGCTTCTTTTATTTTATCTAAAATTAATCTATCGCCTTTTCCTATATCTTTCGATGTTGCCTCTACTACAAAAAGTAAAACATCACAATCGCCAATAGAACTAAATGCGTTGTCTACCATTACATTACCTAATTTTGACTTTGGCTTATGTATTCCCGGTGTATCCATAAATATTATTTGTGAATTTGGTCTATTGACTATTGCTCTTATTTGAGTTCTTGTAGTTTGAGGTTTATTTGCTATTGCTGCGACTTTTTCCTTTACTAAACTATTTAATATACTAGACTTTCCTACGTTTGTTCTTCCAACTATTGAAACAAACCCTGACTTAAAACCTTTTTCCATTATTAATTTAACTTCCTCCTTGCTATGTTTGTTTATACTTTAAAATTACTAATTTATAGCATTATATTTGTTTACTTTAAGTTTTACTGTTTATTTATTATATATTTTATTAAATTACTTTTTTGTAGAAACATGTAAATAAATTTTATTAAGTTTTCGCACTTTTCACTTGATTTTAACATTTTATTTATATCATATTTTTTTATTATTTTCAACGACCCTAATTCTTAATTTTCTACACTTAAATTCACACTTTTTTGACATATTGTGTAAAATATCCTATAATTAAGGTAGGAGCGCATTATTTTTTTCACAATCTTCGCCTCTTTGCATTAAGAAGTGATTGATTGTGTCACAGACTTTTTTGGAAGGAGTGATAATATGATGGTGCCGTTGCTGACTTTCGCTACAATAATTCTTACCATATCTTGTTTGCTTGGTCTTTCACTTGCAATACGAACATTGGTAAGACCAAGTAGCGCAATTTGTCGTACAGAGCGGCTACAGTTGCGGAAAATAGCTGGTGCTACTCTTTTGGGAGTAGTCGCCTGCACAGCAGGTTTGTTTGCAGCTTATGAGATATCCATTGGTATCTTTGTATTGCTTGCAATAAACTTATTTCTGCTAATATTCCAGTTCTTCGTTTATCACTTGAAGTAAGAAAGAAACTCGAGAGGGCGCTCCCTCTCGAGTTTCTTTATATTTTATTTAATTATGTATTGCTTATACTATGTTTATACTCTTACCATTACAACTTTATATTCTATATTCTTCTCTTTCTACATAGTGAGTATGTAAAAGCTCATGAGCTTTATGCTCTCCTGGATTTCCTATATAATCCTTATATATTTGTTTCATAATAGGATTTTCATGTGATTTTCTTATTGTACTTCTTTCGTCAATAGAGTACATCGCTTCTGCTCTTTTAGCAGCAACATCAACTGTCATTCTAGTTTTAGAGCTCTTTATAGGCTGACCTCCACCCATTATACATCCTCCTGGGCAAGCCATAACTTCTACAAATTGATAATCTGATGTTCCATTTTTTATTTCTTCCATAATTTTTCTAGCGTTACTTAATCCATGTGCAACAGCCACTTTAACTTCTTTATCTCCAATTTGAACAGTAGCTTTTTTTATTCCTTTTGAACCTCTTATATCTTCAAACTCTAGCTTTTTTAATTCTTCTCCTGTAATTATTTCATATGCTGTACGAAGTGCAGCTTCCATAACTCCACCTGTAACTCCAAATATTGCAGCTGCACCTGTTGCCTCTCCCATTGGACTATCAAATGTTTCGTCTTCTAATTTGTCAAACTCAATATTAGCCTGTTTTATCATTCTTGCAAGCTCACGTGTAGTTATCACGCTATCAACATCCCATAAGCCATTTACTTTCATCTCTTCTCTTTGACGTTCAAATTTTTTAGCAATACATGGCATTACAGAAACTACATATATATTTTTAGGATCTATATTATTTTTTTCTGCATAATATGATTTTATTATTGCTCCAAACATCTGATGTGGCGACTTACAACTTGATAAATGGCTTAAATTTTCAGGATATTCCATTTCTGCAAACTTTACCCATCCAGGACAACAAGAGGTAGTCATTGGTAAATTATCATTTTCTTTAAACCTTCTTACAAATTCTGTAGCCTCTTCCATAATTGTAAAATCAGCTCCAGTATTTGTATCAAACACTTTATCAAATCCTAAATGTTTTAAAGCAGATACCATCTTACCAGTAACATTTGTTCCTATTTCCATCCTAAACTCTTCTCCAAGAGCCACTCTTACAGATGGTGCTGTTTGTACAACTACATATGTATCTGGATCTTTTAATTTTGCCCATATATCATTTATATTTTCTTTTTCATGAAGAGCACCAGTTGGGCAAGACTCTATACATTGACCACAAAATGTACAGTTTACGTCATTTAAGCTATGATCATAAGTAGTAGAAATACAAGACTCAAACCCTCTTTCTATACAATCAATTGCTCCAATATTTTGAACATTTTTGCAAGTAGCAACACACCTTCTACATAAAATACATTTGTTAAAATCTCTTACTATTGATGGAGATTTGTCATCTATTTTATGTTCTGTTCTTTCTCCTTTAAACTCTACATCTAATACATTAAATTTAATTGCTAAATCTTGAAGTTCACAATTACCGTGAGCGTGTACAAGTTAAACAATCTTTAGAATGGTTAGAAATTATTAAATCAAGTATTGTATGTCTTGCCTCTAAGACATTTGGAGTATGAGTATGTACAACCATTCCTTCTTCTACTTTTTGTATACATGAAGTAGCAAAACCTTTTCTTCCTTCTACTTCTACTATACACATTCTACAATCTCCAACCTCATTTATATCCTTTAAGAAACATAGTGTTGGAATATCTATTCCTGCTTGTTTTGCTGCATCTAATATTGTAGTACCTTCTGGAACAACAACATTTTTTCCATCTATTTTTAAATTAACCATTTTTATCACTCTTTCTTTTTTATTCTATCCTATTGCATGGAATGGGCAAGACCTTATACATGTTGTGCATTTTATACACTTATCTTGATTTATATGTCTCTTATCTCTTCCTTCTCCTTCTATTGCGTTTACAGGACAGTTTCTTTGGCATAATCCACAACCTTTACACTTATCCTCATCTATTTCTATTCTAGCTAAAGCTTTACACTCCATTGCTTTACATTCTTTTTCTATTGCATGTTGCCTAAATTCTTCTCTAAAATATTTTAGTGTACTAATTACTGGATTTGGTGCGCTTTGCCCTAAACCACAAATACTAGATTTTTGTATATTTACTGCAAGTTTTTCCAATCTATATATGTCATATTCATTACCTTCACCATTGCATAGTTTTTCTAAAATTTCTAGCATTCTTTTGGTTCCAATTCTACATGGTGTACATTTGCCACAGCTCTCACTTACTGTAAACTGTAAATAGAATTTAGCTAAACAAACCATACATTTTGTATCATCCATTACAATAAGTCCACCAGACCCCATCATTGAGCCTATAGCTTTCAAAGACTCATAATCTATAGGTGTATCTAGATGTTCTTTAGGAATACAACCACCAGAAGGTCCTCCTGTTTGAGCTGCTTTAAATTCTCTACCATTTGGAATTCCTCCACCTATATCATAAACAATTTCTCTTAGAGTTGTTCCCATTGGTACCTCAACCAAACCAACATTATTAACATTCCCACCTAAAGCAAACACCTTAGTTCCTTTTGATTTTTCTGTTCCTATTGAAGAATACCATTCTGAACCTTTTAATATAATTTGTGCAATATTTGCATATGTTTCAACATTATTTATTAATGTTGGGCATCCCCATAAACCAGACTGAGCTGGATATGGAGGTTTTACTCTTGGCTGTCCACGCCTTCCTTCTATAGACTCTAAAAGTGCTGTTTCTTCTCCACATACAAATGCACCTGCACCTAGTCTTATTTCTATATCAAAATTAAATCCTGTTCCAAATATATTTTTTCCAAGCATTCCATAATCTCTTGCTTGATTAATTGCTATTTGAAGTCTATTTACTGCAATTGGATATTCTGCTCTTACATATATGTATCCCTTTTCTGCACCTATGCTATAACCTGCAATTTCCATTGCCTCTAGCACTGCATGTGGGTCTCCTTCTAGTATACTTCTATCCATAAATGCACCTGGGTCTCCCTCATCTGCATTACATACAACAAACTTTTTCTCTCCTTTTGCGTCCTTAGTAGATTTCCATTTTTTGCCTGTTGGAAATCCAGCCCCACCTCTTCCACGAAGTCCAGATTTATCTATTATATCTATCACCTCGTCTTGTGACATTTCTACTAAAACTCTAGCTAATGCTCTGTATCCATCAAAAGCTATGTATTCATTTATATCCTCTGGGTTTATTACGCCACAGTTTTTTAAAGCAATTCTTTTTTGCTTTTTGTAAAATGTAAGGTCATCTAGCCTATTTACCTTTTTTCCATCAATATCTTTGCATAATAATCTTTCTACTACTTTTCCCTCTACTATATGTGATTGTATAATATCTTCACAGTCTTCCGGTTTTACCATTGCATAAAATGTATCTTCTGGTCTTATTATAACAATTGGTCCTTTTGCACATAATCCAAAACAACCTGTTTTTATAACTCTCACATTTTGTATTCCTTTTTCTTCTATTATTCTTTTAAAGTTTTCTAATATTTCTGGCGATTTTGAAGATGTACATCCTGTACCATTACATACTAAAATGTGTTTTTCTCTAGTATCTGCTTTTGTATTTTTTCTTAAATCTAATTCTATTCTTTTTTCTGCTCTTATTTTATTTAATTCTTCTATAGTCTTCATTTAAGACCTCCTTTTTACAATGCTAAATCAAAGTAATTATATAATTTAGTCCTTTAATAATTCTTTTAACTTAAATTTTTTTCATTTTATCCTTCTTTTTCTAATTTATCTAATACTTCATCTAATTTTTTTACTGTTGCATGCCCATATACTTCGTTATTTACTGTAAATACTGGCGCTATGCCACATGCACCAACACATCTAGTAGTATCTATAGAGAATTTTCCATCTGCACTAGTCTGCCCATCTTCCAATTTTAATCTTTCTTTTAATCTATCAAATATTGCTTGTGAACCTTTTACAAAGCAAGCTGTACCAAGACATACAGAAATGTTATATTTGCCCTTTGGCTCTAGCGAAAATCTTGAGTAAAATGTTATTACTCCAAAAATTTCTGCCATAGGAATACCTAAATACTTAGAAATTTCCATTTGCGATTTTTTTGGTATGTATCCAAATTTTACTTGTACATCATTTAATATTGGAATTAGGTTATCTTTTTCAATTTTATAACCCTCTAATATTTTTCTTGTTTCTTCTACTATTTTTTCATCTACACAACTCATATATATTATTTATGATGTATCTACTTAAATTAATAAATAAATACATCATATCTCCTTTCTTTACTTATACTATTCTATTACTATATCCGCATCATCTGGACACATTTGTATAAATGTATTTCCATCATTTACTTTTATTTCATTTCCTTCTAAGTCTTTGTATACTGTTTTTGAAGTAACAGATTCCTTTTCGCATGTTATAGGAATAACTTTTCCATTTGTTATATAATATCCTTCTAAAGTTCCTATATTATCTATTGTTTGTCTATCTTTATCTGAGCCATCATTTAATGTACTATTTCCTACTTTTGCAATTATTATATTTTTTACAGTAACAGCTTCTTTTGTATCCCAATCAACTTGTTTTACATCTCTTGAATATCTAATATAGTTTTTATTTTCTGCATCGTATTTATAGCTTACTGTATTATATTGAGAATATGGAATAGTTATGTCTTCTGCATTTTGACCATTTTCTAAATTCACTTCATCTACCACATAATTTAAAACGCTGTCTTCATCTGATGTTGTTCTATAGCCTTTTACTTTAGCTATTTCTAATATACTTTTTGTGCTTGTTACAACATTATGTGGAGCATATCTATCGTCTGTTCTCCAGAAATAATCTTCACTTTCATTTATTCCATTTATATCTGGAACAAAATATTTATCTATTGCATCTTCTGCTTGAGGACTTTCTCCAAAGTGAACATAAATTGCATCATTTTCTAGAGCATAATCTACAAAATAATGTCTTGCACTTCTTATTGGGCCTATTTTATCTAAATTGTCTCCTTTGTATATTGCCATTAATCTAGTTTCACCATATTCTACTATCATCTCATAAACTATTTCTGCTTCTGAAAGATTAGCTTGAGGCATTGCATTTTTATGATTATCTATCATTACAGCTATTGGCCTATCTGTTCCAGAAAATGTAACTGGCTTTTTCTCTTCTTCTTTCTCTGCACTTTGTATATTTTCGTTAGAAGTAGTTTCTGCTTTTTCTCCTTGCAGATATTTCATTGCTAAAAGAGCTCCTGCTGCAATTATCAAAACTATTAAAATTCCTATTAATACTTTTAGTCCACCTTTTTGATCTTTTAACTTCATACTTACTTACCGTATAATAAAATTATTATACATTCTCCTGTTTAAAGTATTTAGGTTTTTAATAAGGCACTACCTATAAACCATATATTTTATTAACTTATAAATAATTTAGCCATTCCATATAAAATTAGTACTAAAATAGTTCCTAAACATGCACTAAAAATTACTTCTGAAAGCCTATGTTCTTTTGCTTGAATTCTACTTTCTGCAATTAATATTGCCATTACCAAAGATAAAATTAATATTACTGGATTTCTCGTAGATATCCATATAATTGTGTTTGCTGCAAAAGCAATTGTTGCATGACCACTTGGAATAAATTTTTCATTAAATATCTTATGCTTGTTCGTTTTAGAAAATGCTATTAAAGCTAAAGCTGCTATAATTACTATAATTATTACAGAAAAAGCCAAATGTTGTGGTGATGTAGCTATATTTTGTAAAAATGCAATTCCCATTTCGCTTATTTTATCAAAAAATAAGAAATATGCTACTATTACTGCATTTATAGTTGTTACAACAACGCCTCCAGCAGCTACATCTTTTGCTATTTTAGCTTTTGGGTGATACACCTCTGTACATAAATCTACTACTGTTTCTATAGCTGTATTAGTCATTTCTGCAAATAAAATTAATATTATGGTAAATAAAAAGCATAAGAACTCTGCTTTAGACAAATTGAAAAATAAACTAATAACAACAACTACTACAGCAATAATAAGTTGTTTCTTAATGTTGCTTTGCGTAGTTGTTGCATATATAATACCATTTATAGCGTTTTTCCACGCATCTATAAATCCACTATTTTTTATTCTTTTATCAGAGTTATTTTTTGTTTCTTTTGAGTTTTTCTTAGTTTCTTTTTCCCCATTATTGTCCTTTTTCATAACAATTTATCATTCCTTTATTTTCTAACTATATCTAAACTTTCTAAAACTTTTTCCTCTTTTTCTCTCATAGCTTTTTTATCTTCATCATTCATATGGTCATAACCCATTAAATGATAGAACCCATGAACTACCATGTATGCAAGTTCTCTTTCTACGCTGTGACCATATTCTTTTGCTTGCTCTTCTACTCTCTTAATAGAAATTATAATATCTCCCAAAACATCTTGTGGCATATCTTTATCTACAGGCTCATTATTTTTTCTAAGCATATCTATGTCTTTTTTTTCAAAAATAGGGAAAGATAGCACATCTGTTTCTTTGTCTATTTTTCTAAACTGACTATTTATTTCTCTAATTTCTTCTGGAGTCGTTAGTGTAATTGCAACATATACCTTGTCCGAATCCAAATTTTCTATTTCAAAACACTTTTCTACAACTCTATCTATTAAATCTTCATGGCTATCTTTTTCTTCTACTCCCTTAAGAATTATCTCTGACGTAGCTTTCATAATTCCCCCTATTTATTAACAACATCTTTTAGTTTTTTGTCCGCTTTTATATAGTAACCATATGACATACAACCATTTTTTAGTCTTCTCATTGCACCTAATTCCACAAGTTTGTCTTTATAGAATTTTATAATTTTATAGTAGCGGTTTTCATTTTGGTATACTTTATTTAAATCTGCTTTTAAGAATAAAATTTGTTTTTGTTTTAAGTATTCTTCTTTATTTATGATGCTTAATTTTTCTACTTCTCTATATTTTTTAGAAAATTCTTTATATTCTTCTCTTTGCTCTGGCTTGTCCCAATAAATTTTTGTAAGTAATACTCTTAGGTTATATTCATCTATTATATTAATTAATAGTGAATATGCTTTTTCTTTCTTTCTTAAAATTTTTGTATCTACTATTAAGTTTCTAGCATCTTTTAATAGTTTTATATAGCAACGTTCTGCAACAACTAATGGCAAACTATGTGTAAATAATTTTCTACTAATTCCTATTAAAATTAAATTTTTCTCTATTACATCGTTTTGATCAAGCTTTCCTATTGTAAACTTGTCAAAGTTATTATACTCTTCTACAACTTCTTTGTACTTTTCTTCATTTTCTTGCATTTTTATTGGTAAAATATTTTCTACATAATCTGACAATGTATTAAATATTTT
>OLXK01001056.1_pt1 | contig 21794 bp, 39 predicted proteins | sample 1674321 | NCBI WGS metagenome assembly OLXK01 (sample SAMEA103958162, study PRJEB25191) | human gut metagenome | reverse complement strand
ACTTCTTCAATGTTGATAGTTACTTGCTCAACGAACAAGTCTATCAATATTTTTTTTGCATCCATATCGTCTTTTTCTAAAATTTTATTTTTAAAATATTTTAAAGTGCTTTCAATATTCTGTTCCGAGAGTTCCGGCAGATTATTTACTTCATCCAAATTTTTGAGTTTTGATTTAATGTTATTTAATTCTTTTTTTATATTTTCAAGACGCTGCATATCATATTCGTCGCCGTTGCCATTTTCAAAAAGTTTATATAAATTATCGAGCTTGCGCTCTGCCATGGTTTTAGCCGTGGTTAGGGCGTTTTTTTCTTTTAAGATGCCGGTGTTTCTATTTTTATAATTTTCGGCCATATCGGCAGCAATTTTTTTAATAGAATCATCAGCGAGAATTTTATTTTTGATTATGCCTATAACCCAGTTTTCTAAACGGTCGCGGCTAATTTGCTTTTGTGGGCAACGCCCGGCCGCTATACGCTCTTTGCGGTTACAGCTGTAATAAACATAAGTTTTGGTGCGTGGAGTATAGCGGTGCCCGCTCATTGCGCTGCCGCAGCAGCCGCAGAAAATTTTCCCGGAAAGCAAGTAACGTTCTGTTGTTTTATAGGAGTGTTGGCGTTTTCTATTTTCTTCGCGCCTTTTTTGTACGGCCATAAATTCAGCTTCGCTGATTATTGCTGGAATGGCGCTTTCAACGCGGATTAAATTTTTAGAGTTCATGATGTGCATATTCCTCGGAAGCCCTTCTTTACGTTCGGTTTTATTAAAAGTATAGTTGCCCATATATTTTTCGTTTTTTAAAATTTCATACATACTGTTTTTGCCGAAGTCACGCCCTTCGCGCGTTTTAAAACCTTTAGCGTTTAAAGCGTGCGCGATTTTGTTGTAGCCCCAGCCTGCAAGGTATAACTGATAGATAAGGCGTACTGCTTCGGCCTCGTGCGGTTCAATCTCATAGTGCTGGTCAACAATTTTATAACCCAGAGGCGGGCGGCCACCGTTAAATAATGCCTTATAAGCGTTTTCATTTAATCCCTTTTTAGTTTCTTTGCCCAGGTTACGGCTGTAATATGCGGCCATGGCAACAAGCATTGCTTCCGTCATTTTGCCTTCCGGGCTGTCATCGATAGGCTGTTGGGCATAGGCATATTCAATACCCAGGCGGGTAAGAGTATTCTGCACAGTGTAATAATTAAATTCGTTGCGGCTGTTGCGGTCTATTTTGTGGAAGATGATTATATCAAACTTACCCTCGACCGCGTCAGCCATCATTTGGTTGTAGGCATCGCGTTTGGCAATATCGCGTCCGGACTTCGCTTCATCGGCATACACTTTGGTAATAAGGTAATGGTGGCGCAGGCAGTAATCTTTACAAGCGCGCACCTGCGCGTCGATACTTTCTTCGCGTTGCTTGTCGCTGGAATAGCGGGCATAAATAACGGCACGTTTCATAATTCTTAATTGCTCCTTTTTAAAGTATAGTTATAATTTTTTAAAAGAATAATGCAGATTTTATGATAAATTATTATAATAATGCTTTGCTGTTATATGTTTATCACAATAATTTATTACAAATGGGTATAAAAAAGCCTTGCTGCCCCTGTAAAATGGTAGGGTATAGCAAGGCCAATCGCTTTATGGTATAATAATAGCGTAATTGACCTTGCGGGTTAGGGAAAATTACATTGCCGCAGTGCTGGTAACACTGTCGGCGCAGACGCTCGGTGCTGGTAACACCGGGCGTTTTTTATTTTTACATTAAGTCGGAATCAGGTATAAATTCCGGTGAACTTTGCTGCAACTGTTGCCAAACGTCAGAACTTCTAATGTTATTTTTTGCTGCCAAATGGTGAACAAGATTTGCAACTACATTCATAATTTCGGCATCCGAAACACTATGCAGGGCAAGCGCTACATTATCATCAACAGCAAAATAGGCAAGCGCACTATGGGCGCCAATCTTCTGGCAAAATTCATCAAAAGCATCGTTAAGTTCTTTAGCTGTTTTTTCGTCCATTGATTATAAACCTTTCTGCATTATTTTGTTTCTTCTGTTTTGTCATTTTCTGCCATTATTTTGGCGATACGTTCTTTAAAGCTGGGTTCCGGCTTCGGTTCGTTTGGGTCAATAGGTAAATTTGTTTTAAACTACTTTTGTATTGTAATTGTATTGCTTTTAGTATCGCCACTGGCAAGCATGGTGCGCGAATTTACATCTGTAATATAAAAATTGATTTTCATATTAGGAGAATATAAATTTCTTGCTCCAAGCATACCTTTATAAAGTTTTATCATTCTGGCTGCAAAATCAACTTTATCATCATGGGTAAGAAGATTCCAACCATCATTTACATATAGGGTTAATTTCGTATAATATTCTTTTACATCGCAGTCTTGATATAAAAAATGATACCTATTGTTTTGTGATGCTACGGTGCTGAAATCGTTTTCAAATTTATCGTATTCTGCCTGTTCTTTTTCAATTTCCTTTCGAACAGCTTCTTCGAGTTCGGCTTGTTCTATTTTCTTTTGTTTTAATTTTTCTTTGGCTTTTTCTAAATGTTTAATCGTATCAGGATTTTGAGATTTTTCTAAAGTCGAAATTAATTTTTCAGCCGTTTGAAAAGAACTATCGCTAATAGCTTTGTCTAATCGTTCTAATCGTCGTGCATCTGGATTGTTTAACGAACATGCGGACAGCGTAATAGCTAATAAAGCAAAAGCAATAGTAAATAAGACTTTTGATGAGTGTGTTTTAAACAAAATACGTCAATCCTTCCTAAAATTTATGCCTTTCTTTTTCCAAACTGTTCACATCACAGTTTCTATACACATCACCGTTTGCTGCGTGTTCCATTTCATGCAGCATAGTTTGTTGGTTTGCTTCGCGCGTAAGGCGCGAGTTCAATACAAACAGCTCTCCGCCTTCATTATCTGCACAAATAAATCCACGGATTTTGTGCGGCAGGGGGTAGAGCATTACTTTAGGATTCGTCATCTCCGCTGCTCTCCTTTTTCTTTAGCCTTTGTACAAGGCTTACAACATATTCAATATCTTCTGGCTCAAGTTTTTGCGACGCGTCAAATAAAATTCTTAAATTTTTATCGTCGTGAATGGCTTGGGCTATTTTTGCAGTTTCTTCGTTGAAATAATAATGATTTAATTCTTTTTTCAAAACCTTACTGGCATTAGATGTTTTTTCTTCGTTATTGTACGATGCTGATTCGTTATACCATCCCATTAAATCGCCAGGTGTAGTGTTTAATGCATCAGCAAATGCTTTGATTTTAGATTGAGGTATATCAATTTTACCTGCTTCTATTTTTGCTATTGTTGATGTAGATTTATAACCCAACTTTCTTGCCAAATCTTCTTGCGATAATTTTAATGCAAGTCTACGGGCTTTTATATTTTCGTATAATGTCATGACATATCACATCCTAATCTATTTTGATATTATCATACTTGTTCCTAAAAATCAAATAAATTTTAGAAAACTAAAAAATACTTGACTTTAAATCAAACAAAGGCTAAAATAAAAATGTGATTTTAAATCATAAAAGGAAAGGGGGACATAAGATGACAAATTCGTTAGAGTTAGAACTCCAAATAAAGCGTATTGGAATTTCTAAAAAAGACCTTGCAAAAAGGCTTGGAATCAGCGAAATGAGCTTGTTTAACAAAATAAGAAATGAAACTGAATTTAAAGCCAGCGAAATTGTTGCTTTGACAGAAGCTTTAAATTTGACGCAGGAGCAAAGAAATATTATTTTTTTTGCGTCTTAATGTGATTTAAAATCACAAAGAAAGGAGCAGGCCTATGAACGAAACCTATATCCGCGCAGCGCAGCATAGACTGCGTTGCCTTTTGGACAGTCAGTATTTCCTTACAGAAGACTTAAAAGAACATTACGCAGGTGCTACCGATGAAGTAATGCGCGGTTATAAAATGCTGCAATCTGCGTTTACACTGGCTATCGAGCGCGAAGCCGCGCTAATTGCCGAATTATCGAAAGGAGAAACCAATGAAAATACCAGTGTTTGAATGTTTTTGCGGCAACTGCGGCCAGAGCCGCGTTGTTGCACTTAACGGCTCCAAAGCCCCGGAGCGTTGCCCGGGGTGCGGAAGCCCTGAAAGATTTAAAATCAAATTTCTCGAGCCGGAAAGCTTAACAATGCCTGACATTGGAAAACGTAATGCGCCGCTGCCAGGCAGATTAACAGTAATGAAAACGCCGCCTGCAATCCAAAAATTTGAAGCCGTAGTTTCCGGCATTGCTGTGCTGCCAACGGCAGGCCAGGCGGCTTTCGTTCTTATCAGCGGCATGGAAACACCGAACGAAAAATGCTTTGTAAGCGTTGAGAAGCTTTCCAACGCGATAGCGAAGGACATCCGCATCGGCGACACGGTGGAAGTGCAGGGCGATAAAATCCTGCGCGTACTGCTTGAAAAGCGAGGTGGTAATAATGCCGAGAAAAAAAGTTGAGCGCGAACTGCGGGTGCACGTTGTAAACCCGGATGCTGAACTTGACCCCAGGGCTATAAAACGTTTTGCAGAATGGCTGGTTGACTTCGGCATTAAAGTCGGTACAATACCAGCGCCGTGGGAAAGGGGGTGCACCGATGACACGCAAAAAGAACCCCAGGACATGCAAGGGCTGCGGCAAGAAATTGGAGCGTAACCGTGATTTAATTGCCGTTGCCGATGACGGCGAAGCGAGCGGCGTTGCCTATTATTGCCCGGAATGTTACCGCCGGAACCGGATGGCGAAAGGAGTGCGTAAGAGATGAGAATTTTTATTATTGGCATGGTGATGATTGCTTTGCTGACTGTAATGGCAACGTTCCCGCCGAGCACTGAAAGGGCGGACACCAAAAGAGTTTTAGTACCGGCAAAGGTTTACTGCGGCGATACCTTAAACGGCATTTGCAGCAGAACAGCCATTGAGCACGGCGACGTGCGCGAGGATTTGCGCGAGATTACCGAAGTTGTGCGCAGGCAGAATAATATTCAAGACGCCGATGTTATACAGCCCGGTACAATTTTACTGATTGAGCTGGAAGTACCTAAAGGAGCGGGCAAATGATTGACGAGAAGCAAAGCAGAGATTTTAAAGCGGCTTGTAAAGCGTTGGTGCAAAATGGACATCATGTTTGTGCTGTTGTGCTTGAACGTGATTTTAAATACAAAACATTTCAGTCGATTAGGGCAATAAGCGGCAGCGATGACGAAGGATTGTATTGCGCATTACAGCTGCTTATAGATAATTTCTATGAAGTATTGAGTTCTTACGATGACCCGGAAATTGTCGAAGAAATTATGGCAAAAGCTTTTGAAATCGGTATAAAAAAAGCAAAAGAAAGAGCCGCCGGTGCGGCAACACCGACAGCTCTTAATTAAAGGGTGAATGATTATAAGCACCATTCGCCCATATTATAACACAAGGAGTGATAATATGGCTAATTTAATCAGAGTTAAAGTATTCCCGGTAGGCCAAAAGCCTTACTGGAAAACAATGGAAAATGAACTGGTAGAGTTCCAGAACCTTGTCGGCGGCTGTATTGAACCTATTATGCTGCCGCATAAAGACGATGAACCAGCCATTGTGCTTTTGGTGAACGAGGAAGGCAAGATTATCGGGCTGCCCGGCAACCTTATTTTGGCTGACCGTGAAGGCGTTACGGCTTTTGAACGCCGCAGCGACTTTTTGTGTGGCACGGTGGTTGCCTGCCGTACAGTAGACACAATGGAAGGCGCAGAATTTGACACCTTGCGCGAAGAAGATATTCCGCTGCTGTGCCGCTGGATTGGAAGGCGGGGTGAACTGGAATGAAGCTGTTAAAACTTACGCTTGAAAATTTCAAAGGGCACGGCCTGCGTGTTGTGGAGTTCAGCCCAACGATAACAAGAGTTTACGGCGCTAACGGCACCGGCAAAACATCACTTTTTGACTCTTTTTGCTGGATGCTGTGGGCAAAGGACAGCGACGACCGCACGCAGAGTGGTAATGTAAGTTTTTACCCATTCGACCCCGACAAACAGGGCGAGGTACTACATAACGTTGTTGTAAAAGTTGAAGCGGTGCTGGAGATTGACGGTGCGCAGCATGTTTTGTGCCGCACCATGCAGGAAAAATGGACCACGCCGAACGGCACGGAACTGCCGCGTTTTACCGGCAATGAAACAAAACTTTATATTGACGGGCTGGCAGTTAAAGCCAATCAGTTCGATGCTTTTGTTAAAGAAAATATCAATTCTGAACTTTTTAAACTTACGAGCAATCCTCGGTACTTCCCCACGTTGCACTGGAAAGAGCAGCGCCGCATTTTGATGGAACTTGTGGGCGACATCAGCAATGATGATGTTCTGGCTGCTGATGCTTCGCTGGAACCTTTAAGGAATGAACTGGCGAGCCGTAAACCGGAAGACTGCAAAAAGCTGTGGCAGCAACAGCAAAAGACCGCCGTTAAAGACCTTGAAAAAACGGTGCTGCTGATAAATGAAAACCGCAAGCATTTGCCGCAGATTGAGAACGAAGCCGAGGTTAAGGCAGAACTGGAAGCACAGCGCCTGGTGTTGATGAAACCGCTGGAAAAAGCTATGCAGGAAAAAGCAGACATCTTGTCCGGAACTGCGGTAAGCAAAAAACAGGCCGAAGCCAAAGTGCTGGAAGCAAAGCTGGACGTCATCCGCGCAGAGCAGCGCGAAAAAATTGCCGCCGTGCGTAAGCCATTTGATGAACAAATAGCGGCGCTGGAAGCAGAAGCAAAAACAGCTGCTGAAACTGTTAAGCCTTACCGGCAGACGGTGGTAAACCTTGATAATGCTATCCGCGAAAACGAAGAAAAGCTGAAAGTTTTGCAAGACAGCTGGCAGGCGGTGGACGCCGAAGAATTTAACGACGTATGCCCTTGCTGCCACCGACCGTACCCGCCGGAACAGATTGCAGACCAGCGAGCAGCATTTAACAGAAGCAAAGCCGAAAGGCTGGAAAAAATCGAAGCCGACGGCAACGCTTTGTTTGATAAGAACGAAGAAAACAAGGCACAGCGCGATGCGGCGATGCAGGAAGTACAGCGCCTGAGCAAACTTGACCTTGAAATGCCTGATAAGCGCAGCGAGATTATGAAACGGCGCGAAGAAGCCGTGCAGGCGTTGCCGCCGATGGAGAACCGTCAGGACTGGTTCGAGGCAAGCGAAGATTTGAAACGCATTAACCACGAAATCGAAGAACTGCACATTGATGTTAAGTTAAAACTGATGGACGCCGAAAAAGCCATTGAGAACGCGCAAAAACCTGTTGGGGATATAGATGTTAGGCTGGCAGAAATAAAAGCCGCAGAAGCGACCAGAGCGCTTATAACAGACTATACAAAACAGCAGCAAACCCTGCGTGAACAGCACGACGAACTGGCATTGAAGTTGAGCCTGATTAAAAAGTTTGACGAGATAAAAGCGGTTATGACCACGGAGAAGGTTAAGGCAATCCTGCCGGGCATGGATTTTAAACTGTTTAACTACAACAACACAAACGAAGGCTACACGGAAACCTGCGAACTCGTTAAGGACGGCAAGCCTTACGCTAATTTAAGTAACGGCGAAAAAATCGCAGTAGGCTGCGAACTTATCGCAGCAATAAGCAAGCATTACGGCGTCAGCAATCCGGTATGGATTGATAATGCCGAAGCAACAACGAAGCATTTGGAAACCAACGGCCAGGCGATACTTTTAAGAGTAAGCGCCGCAGACGCCGAACTGAGAATCGAAAGGAGCAACTAAAAATGGCAAATATAGTACCGAGAGAATCCGTAGCAGCAGGGTTGAACAGACTGCTTGAAAATAGCGGTATAAAGGGACGTATTAACGAACTGTTGGGCAAACGTGCTCCACAGTTCGTTGGCAGCATTGTAAGCTTAATCACAGCTGATGAAAATCTTACTAATGCTTTTCACGAAGCGCCGATGACTATTATTCAGGCGGCATTAAGGGCTGCTACTTATGATTTGCCGATTGACCCTACACTGGGATTTGCATATATTGTGCCTTATAAAAATAAACAAAAAGATGACAGTTACCGTACAGAAGCAAGTTTTATTTTGGGTTATCGCGGTATGTACCAGCTTGCAATGCGTACTGGTGCATACAAAAAATTGAATGTAGTTGATATACGTGAGGGCGAACTGAAAAGTTACAACCGCTTAACAGAAGACATGGAATTTGAATTTTACGCGGACGAGGAACAAAGAAGCAAGAAGCCTATTGTTGGTTACTGCGGCTTTTTCAGATTAGTGAACGGCATGGAAAAATTTGTTTACATGAGTGTAAAAGAGATTGCCGCCCATGAAGAAAAAAACCGTAAAGGGAAATATCCGAGCAAAGGTTGGCGCGATAACAAAGAAGCTATGAGCGCTAAAACTGTTTTGCGCAAGCTGATTGGTAAGTGGGGTATTATGTCTATTGATTATCAAACAGCAAGCCCGGCTGTTATCGCAGCGGCGCAGAGCATTGCTTCTGGTAATCTTGACGATGACGACAATGTTATGACATTTGAAGAACAGCAGGAAGTAATGAACGCAGAAGTCGCGGCGGAACTGGAAGCGCCGAAAATGGTTGATTTTACAGATGACGCCAAAACAGAAGTGCCGCAGAAAGTTTTGCAGCCGGAACCTGCGCCGGTGGCAAAACCTGTGGAGAAGGAAGCCCCGCAGGCAGTTAAAAAGGCACAGCCCAGCTGGGTTAAATGATTATCGACAGCTATTACAGCGGCAGTAAAGGCAACTGTTACCGTCTTACCGGCGGTAACAGTACACTGCTTATTGAAGCCGGCGTAAAAGTACATCAGATACAGCAGGCATGTGGTTATAAGCTATCCGGCGTAACCGGTGTGCTTATCAGCCACGAACACAACGACCACGCCTTTGCAGCCAAACTTTTGATAAAGCGGGGCGTTAAAACATATATGTCAAAAGGGACGGCTGATGCACTGGGTATTGCCGCGGAAGATTATTACAGGCTGGAAGCAATGCAGCAAATTGTAATTGGTGATTTTAAGGTACTGCCCTTTAAAACCAAACATGACGCTGCCGAACCTTTGGGCTTTTACATAGCACAGGGTGGGGAACGGCTGGTGTTTGCAACGGACACTTACAACGTGCCAAATACTTTTGCAAAGGTAACGTACTGGATGTTGGAGTGCAATTACTGCGAGGATATGCTGCGGCGGAACATGGAAAACGGCACGACGCCGAAAGCACTTGCCAACAGGCTTTTAAAAAGCCATTTCAGCCTTGAAAACCTTTTAAAATTTTTAAGCAAGCAGGATTTAATTTATACAAAAAAGATTTATCTGCTGCATACCTCGCAGAAAAACGCCGACCCGGTGTATTTTAAACGAGCGGTAATGGAAGCAACCGGCAAGCCGGTAACGGTGTGCGGCCTTTAAGGACGGTGAATAAAAATGCCAATAGTAGATATGGACGCTCTGCGTAACGATAACGCAGAGCCGCAGGAAGAATTTTTAACCGATGAAGAACAGGAAGCTATGGACGGAGAGCCGGAAGAAGAAGGGCACAAGCGCGTTAAAGCGTATGTAGACCAAAATACTAACGACATTGTGGTGGCGGAATTAAGCCAGGTTAAATTTGCTGTAACGAATAAAACCTGGGCGCAATTAGCTAAAGCAATTTATGAAAAATATCGTCAGTATTTAACCTGCAATCCTGCCACAATTTTGTTTGTTGAAATAAAGTACAGTAAGGCGAAATTTAAAGGGCAACCGAAATTCTTCGAGGTTACAACAGTAAGCAAAATGTGGCAGCAGATTTTGAAACAAATTACTGGGAAAAGTTTTACGCATATTATCAAAATTCACGCAGGAAACATTGAGAAATTTGACCAGACTTTTGAAATGTGCCTTGTGCATCTTTACGAAGAAATGCGCAAAATCAAACCGGATGGAAGTTTAAGCGATTATGCAATACGGGCATTTCCGGAAGTGCAGCAGGCTTTAAAAAGTGACTGGGCAAAAGAAGGCAGCGTTATACCGAACCTTATCGACGCCGGAAACTGGGCCGCAATGCATAATCTGCAAGGTAAATTATTTGGCGAGGACCGCAGCGGCGAAAATGCTTTGGCAAAAAGTAAGTAACGGGACAAAAATTCAGCGGGGGGGAACAGGGTATCATGGCACGACCACCAAAAAGCGGCGTTGACTATTTTAGCCACGACGTCGGAGCACATAACAGAAAAACGTTGTCGGCATTGCGCAGCCGCTTTGGAAATGATGGGTATGCCTTTTGGTACATCATGTTGGAACTGCTCGGCGAGCAATCAACACTTTCTTTGGATTGTTCCGATGAAATTAACTGGATTTATCTTTGCACCGAAACAGGAGTAAGCGAGGTTTCCGCTGCGGAAATTCTGGAATTGCTATCAAGAATGGGTGCAATCGATAAAAATTTATGGCAAAACCATAAGATTATATGGTGCCAAGGCTTTGCAGACCGGCTTGAAAGTGTTTATAAAAAGCGCAAAGAACAAATACCGCCAAAGCCAGCACCAATGCGGGAAAGCGGGCTTTTTGACATTAACGGCGAAGAAGTTTCCGCTCCGAAAACCCCGGTTTCCGTTGCAGAAAGCACACAAAGTAAAGGAAAGAAAAGTAAAGTAAAGGAAACTAAAGAAAAGCATAGCGCTAATACTGCTAAGTACGTAAGCAGTAATAACAGCAGCGAGGCAAAAAACGAACAGTATGCAGCAGCGCTTGCGGCTTTTGAAAAGAAAATAGGCACGTTATCACCGTCTTTGCCAGAGAAAATTTACGCGTTGGTGGATGATGCAGGATTAGATTTATACTTGCAGGCCCTTGATAAAGCTGTAAAAAAGGGCAGCCCGCATTTTAACTATATCGAGGCGACAGCAATGGGCATGAAACGTGACCAGGAGAAAGGAGACAGGCAGAATGGAACTTACCGGAAAACTGGCGCAGATGGTAGAGCAAGCCCGAAAGAACCGCCCAAACTCGGCAATTTCCTTTGAGCAAGAGGAAATAAGCCGCGTTGATGATTATAACCGGGCCGAAGGTGACTTGACAGGCTATGACTGCAAAACCTGTAAAAACAAGGGCTATATTGCTGTTTTGCGCGGCGGAGCGTTCAGCCTGATGGAGTGCCGCTGCATGAAGGCAAGACGAAGTGAGGCCAGGCTTAAACGCAGCGGTATTAATCCGGCTTATACTTTGCAATCTTTTGAGCAGGCCCAGTCATGGCAGCATATTTTACTGGGCAGTGCCTGGGAGTATGTATGGCGCAAAACCGGATGGTTTTTTGCCGGCGGGCAGGTTGGGTGCGGCAAAACCCATATCTGCACCGGAATTGTGCGCGAGCTGATAAAGCAAGGCCGCGAAGCCAGGTATATGCTGTGGCGTGACGAAAGCACGGCCATTAAGGCAACGGTTAAATACCCGGAAGACTACGAAGCGCTGGTGGAGCCTTTGAAAACGGTTGATGTACTTTACATTGACGATTTTTTAAAAACCAATAGCGGGCAGCCGACAACGGCGGATTTTAACCTGGCTTTTGAGATTTTAAACGCAAGATACAATCGCGCAGAACTGATAACGGTAGTTAGCAGCGAATTTTATCTCGACGAAATTGTGGAAATGGACGAAGCCGTCGGTAGCCGCATTTTTGAACGCGCCAAAGGATTTACACATAACATTGGCCGCGACAGAAATAAAAATTACCGCTTACGGGGAGCAAAACTATGATTAACGAAACGCCATGCAGGCACTGTACAAAACGCAAAATAAACTGCCACGCCAGCTGCGAAGAATATCTGGGCTGGCGCAAAAAGGCTGATGAACTGCGCGACAAGTGCGGCAAAGCGCGTTTGCAGGATGCCGGTTTTGTTAACGCTAAAATCAAAAACATTTACAAATGGCAAAAACATTTGCGTAAAAAATAGCCGCCGCACCGGGCGGCACAAAGCATTTTCTTATCGCCTTTCATGCTTTCTGTTTGCCCGGTTTTATACAAGCAAAAAGGGGAATGTGGCGGGCAGACTTTTAAATCCATATGGCGCCTGCCCGCCGATGCGGCGGAATAATGAAAGGGTGAATTATTATGAGCAGCATTTCAAGAAGTTTTAAAAGAAAAAGCGTTTTGCAGCGCCGCCAGTACAATGATGATGTGCGGCGCGGGGCGATGAAAATTGCCAAAGTCGCGCTTCAAGGTGTCGATGAAAAATATCAGCAGGACATTAAAACCTATAACGATGCGGCAATCATCGTAACAGCGGCGGCAGCCGCTAATGTGCTTATAGAGCACTGGGGCAAAATGCAGAAAAAAGAAACACGAATTGACCGTTTTATGGAACTGTATGTAAAAGAACTGGAAAACTTCCCACGTGAAAAAAGTGAAGCACTGGTGAAGGCGCGCAAACTGCTGAAAGAAAAATGGGATATAGATTTTACGGTAGGTGAAAAAGATGGAACAGGCAATTAAAAGCATTGAAATTATAGGCATCAACAACAAACCGTTATATCCAGAAAAACGCAAAGATGCGTTCTACTGGGATATGCAGCCATATTTCAAATTGGCGAAAGAATACCGCCTTTGGCTTGTATCGACTACCCAACATAAGGGTTCGGCAGTAAGTTTCCGTGAATACGCGCAGCGTCAATTTAAACCGGAAACGCCGGAACTGGCGGACGCACAGCAGCGTTTAACCGCTGCATTGGAAGAAGCGGCTTTAACTGCCGAAGTATTAGGTAACCAGTTACGCCGGTACAATAACCGTATGCGTGCCAATAAATGGCATGGCCGCAGTTGGGGCAGGAAAGAGTGGTAAAATGGCTAAAAAATGTATTCCGCCCACTCCAGAACAGGAAATAAAACGGATACGCAAAGAAATAGTGCGAGATTTGAAACACTGGCAATATCTTCGGGAATATGGATGTCAAGACCCATTTTGGGCTGATGGTGTAAACATGAATTTAACCCGCAACCACATTATTTATTATAAAATGCGGTTGCGGGAATTATGCCCGGATGGCAATTTGCCGGAAGAATATTATCTGCCAACGCCGCCGGAAGTTGATAATAATTACCTTGCGAGGCAGAACGAATATTTTGAAACCCGCAAAGAGCGTATTGAAAGTTGCCCGTACGATAAAATAACAACCAAAATGCCGCCCAATGTAAATATAGCAATACTTGAGTTATTTGAGCCATGAAACACATAGTACAGCTATCCGGTGGCAAGGACAGCACGGCAATGTTGTTGATGATGTTGGAACGCAGTATGCCGGTAGACGAAATATTATTTTGTGATACCGGTATTGAGTTTCCGGCAATGTACGAGCATTTAAACCGTGTGGAACAGTACACCGGCAGAAAAATAACACGGTTAAAAGCTAAACATGATTTTTATTGGTGGTTTTGGTGCAATCAGAAAGTTAAAGGCAAAATGGCTGGGCAATTCGGTATGAGTTGGCCGGGATTTAAAGCCAGATGGTGTACAAAGCGTTTAAAACACAAGGTTACAGCAGATTATCTGCGCGGTACAGGTGATTATGTTCAGTACATCGGCATAGCGGCAGACGAACCGAAAAGGCACAGGAACATACCAGATAATGTGCGGCATCCGCTGTACGATTGGGGCATAACCGAACAGCAGGCCTTGCAATATTGTTATGACCACGGCTTTGACTGGAACGGGCTTTATGAACATTTTGACCGCGTAAGTTGTTGGCTATGTCCATTACAAGGAATTAAAGAACTGAGGACATTACGAAAATTATTCCCGGAGCTTTGGAGCAAATTGCGGGTAATGGACGCGCTAACATACTTCAAATACCGTGATGATTACAGCATAGAGCAGCTGGAACGGCGTTTTGCGCTGGAAGATGCGCAGGGGTGCTTGTTTGAAGTGGACGAGGTGGTAAAAAATGAAAATAGTATGTGAAGAACACGATAAATATAGTTCGCGGCGCCCGGCAAGATATATTTTGCGAATGGAAGTTAACGGCAGACTAATAAACAATTTGCAACTGCGCAGTATGTTTAATCCGGAATTCCGGTATTACGCTACGCGGCTGGATGAAAAACATACCGATGAAGAAATTTTGGCGATGTTCGGAAACCGCGAAATGCGAAAAGAACCGTTTTTTGTAGCAATTTAAGGAGATGGCAGAACATGAACGCAGAAACTGTTAAAAACCATTTAAACATTGCAGATTTAGACCAAAGCGCGCGTATGTTATCGCTGCTAAATGAAATATATTTTTTACAAATGCAGGTTAATGCGTTAATTGAGCTTACAAAAATAAAATTTAACAGTTATGACTTTGACAGTGCTTTTTTAGCAGAAGCGCGTAAACCGGAAAACGTAAATATAAAAAATGCACTGATGGAATGTGCAAAGGCTATTAAAATGGCCGACGAAGACCCGCAGGCACGCTTAAAAGCAATGTTTAAAGCAAAAATGGAAGGCAGGCTTTAAATAATGACCGTTGCCGAGCTTATCGAAAAGTTAAAGGATTTTGACCAGGAAACGCAGGTTGCAACGTGGGACAAATATTGCGACTGTATTTATATCCAGAAAATATTTTTGGATTACGATTACAAGACTGGCGAAAACGTTATCGTGTTAAGGGGTGGTAAACGTGGAAAATGAAAAAATAAATCATCCTGCGCATTATTGCCAGGGCGGTATTGAATGTATTGACGCTATCGAAGCAGCAATAACGAATTTAACCGGAATAGAAGCCGTTTGTACAGCAAATGTTATTAAATATATCTGGCGTTGGAAAGAAAAAAATGGCGCCGAGGATTTACGAAAAGCAGAATGGTATTTAAAACGGTTGACCCAAATTGTTGAAAATAAAGAAACCTTTAAAAAAACGGGTGTTGTAGTGAATGTAGCAACAGGTGAATATTGTGTTGAATAAAAAAGATTTTTTGGTAACTTCCGGCGCGATGCGCTCGCGCAAAGGTAACCCGGAAACCGATATACAAAACAGCGTGCGCGATTTGCTGCGCGCTGATGGTTGGTTTGTTATTAGGCATCAGCAGGGCATGGGCGCGCATAAAGGGTTAAGCGATTTAACCGCATTAAAAGATGGCGAAACCATTTACGTGGAGATTAAAACGCCTAAAGGCCGGCTGAGCGAGTGGCAGGAAATTTTTAAACACGACATTGAAGCGCACGGCGGGCGTTATATCGTGTGCCGCAGTGTTGAAGACATTTACCCGGTTTTAACATCAATCAGCCGTTTATTTTAGTAATCATTGAGAAAGGGGCGCTGGAATTGCGCAAGGAAACGCGAAAATATATTTGTGCGGAACTTTTGAATTACCAGCGTTCCCGCAAAGAACTAAACAGAATTAAAGAAAAGCTGGAAGAAATAAAATTATTTCCGGCATATGGTACGGAATATTACACGGCTGAAAAGCTGATGTATTATCAAGACCGAGTGCAATTCTTACAAAAAATAACGGAAGCAATCGCCGCGGCCGAACAGGATGCGACGCCCGAAGAAAAACAGCTTTTATTTTTAAAATTTTGGCATCCGCGGCCACGACCGATTGATGATGTTATAGCCGAAAAATTAAATATCAGCCGTACAACAATGTACAGGCTTGTAAACGGCATCTGCCGCAAAATAGGTATGCGGCTTGGCACGGATTTATAAAAAAGAAGGTGAAAATTTGAAACTGTATAAATATTATCTGAACGCACGCCCGGCAGGCCCGGGAGCTGTACCTGCTAAATTTGAGAAATTAGATGAAAATGACCCGGGCGGCAGGTATGGCGCTATCTATTACCTGTGCAAGTTAACAAAATCGCAAATTATTTATTTTGAATTAAAACCTGCCGAATAAGAAAATTTAATTAAAATATAATTAATCCCGTATGATAAAGCAGTTAAAATCATACGGGATTTTTGTTTTATGCTGTAAATATAAAATTTGAAGGGGGCATAAAACGTGCAAACTGATATTAAAATTTTATGTACTTATGATAAGCTGGAGCCGGTAGAAAAATTGGTTGAAAACCCTAAAAATCCTAACCGGCATCCGGAAAAGCAAATTGCTTTACTTGCAAAAATCATTAAGGCACAGGGGTTTAGGCGCCCTATCGTTGTAAGCAAGCGCAGTGGATTTATTATTGTTGGGCACGGCAGGTTTGCTGCAGCAAAATATCTGGGAATGGATTTTGTGCCAGTAGATTATCAGGAATATGAAAACGAAGCCGCCGAATGGGCTGATATGGTGGCCGATAATAAAATAGCTGAACTTGCAGAATTTGATAATGCTGCATTAACCGACATGATTGATGAATTAAATGCTGCAGTTGAAGAATTTGACGAAGAACTTTTAGGCATTGCCCAAGCTGATATTGATAAATTAATGGGACGGTTGGAACGGGCCGAGCAAAAAAATAATACGCAGGAAATTGATTTAAGCGGTTTTGATGATGCGGCTTTTGAACATACCTGCCCGCGCTGTGGGTTTAAATTTTAAAAATGCAGCGTTTTAGTTATAAATGGCGGCTGGCTGATTTGTGCCAGGATAAAAAACAAGTAAAAGTTTTTAGCTGTTTTTCCTGCGGTGGCGGCAGTACAATGGGGTATAAGCGCGCCGGTTTTGATGTTTTGGGAAATGTAGAAATAGATGCAGGCATTAATGCAGTTTATGTTAAAAATCATCATCCGCAATTTAATTTTAATATGGATTTGCGGGATTTTAACAAACTGGATAATTTGCCGGAAGAATTATACAACCTTGATATTTTGGACGGTTCGCCGCCGTGCAGTACGTTTTCTGTTGCCGGTGACCGGGAGAAAAACTGGGGAAAAGAAAAAGCTTTCCGCGAAGGGCAGAAAAAACAGGTTTTAGATGATTTGTTTTTTGTGTTTTTGGAAACGGTTGCAAAATTGCGCCCGAAAATCGTAATTGCTGAAAATGTTATGGGACTTGTAAAAGGCAAGGCACGGGGATTTGTTAACCAGATAATTAAAGACTTTAAGGAGTTGGGCTATGATGTACAGATTTTTCAGCTTGACGCTGCTTTTATGGATGTACCCAGTAAGCGGGAAAGGGTATTTTTTATCGCGAACAGGCTAAACCTTCCGCCGTTGGTATTAGATTTTAATTTACCGCCTGTAAAATTTGCAGAAGTGCGAAGCGAAAAAGGCGTGCCGCTGAAAGCCGGTGCGCGCCTGGCAGAATTATTTGCGCAGTCTCGGCCTTCTGACAGGTCGCTTGCAGATGTAAATAAAAGGCTGCGCGGAAAGTTTACACATTTTAACGATTCTGTTGTGGCCGATACAAGAATTTGCCCGACTATCGTTGCATCCGGAACGCTGCTTCGACAATGTGATGGGCAAAAGTTTTCTGATAGTGATATAATAACCTGCCAGACGTTTCCGCAGGATTTTGATTTTTGCGGCCGCAGCGTGCAATATATTTGTGGAATGTCTGTACCGCCGAACATGATGGCGCATATTGCAGCGGAAATTTGGCGGCAGTGGTTGAAAAAATAAATAGCTGGAACTGCAGTTCCAGCTATAAAAAATTAAGTGTACAAATTGGAAATTTGATGATATAATTTAACTGTCAGGTAAATGCCTGTGGATTGAAGCACTTATTAATGCTTTCATTATCTTATTTGTAGTAAATATGTCGGGCAGCAATGCCTGCGGATTTAAAAATTTATTAATATTTTACTTAATAAAAAAGACTGGTTTTTGCCAGTCTTTTTTATTTTAGTTATTATTTGATTTTTGCCGTTCGCGTGTAGCTCTGATTTTTAAAGCGTTTTCTGATGGTGTATCGCTATTATATACAGTTTTGGTGTACGGCATATTTGCCGATACCATTTTAGCGCTGATTTTTAAGTTTGCTGCGATGCTTTGGGTATTAAAACCTAAAGCAACCAGGCGGGCAATTTGCACTGATAGCGGGGTTTTGTACAGCCCCATTGTTATAAGAATTTTTTTAACTTTTGCCTGCGATATTTTTAAATGTTCGGCAGTTTCATTCATACTTTTTGTTTTTTTGTAATCTTCCGCAACTGCTTTAAATAAAGCATCCATTTCAAGCACCGCCTTTTAATTATTTTCATATAAATTTTTGATATTTTTGATTTTTTTTGAAAGTATATTAATAAAATGCTGTACGTTATTAGTGCCGATGTAAAGGATTTTTTCTTCTGGCGTTGCTGTTTTTAAACGCATAACTTGCGCATGGTTGATATAAATATAGTTTATAACAACAAGGTCAGCTGTTTTTAAAATAGATATGTCAAAACCTTTATCTTCCGGTTCGATGCATGTTATATTTTTTGATAATTGGCGGATTTTTATTTGCCAGCTTGGCGCGCCGCCGAAAACGACAATTTTAAAATTTGTTAAGTCTGGAAGCTGTTCCGATACAGAATCCGGATTTGTAGTTTCTTCTTCTTGTTCAGCGGATTTGGCTATATTTGCAGTTAAATCCTTTAACAGTGATAATTCTTCGGATTGGACATCAAAAGATTTTTGCAAACGGTCGAATTTTTGCTGTAATAAATTTAATTTTTCTTGCTTATCGTCACATAAGGATTGCGCAAGTTTTAAAGCATTTTCTTTTTCGGCAAGTTCCTTTTTTAATTTGTAATTTGGGGATACCTGGGGAGATAATGCTAAATCTAAATAAGCAGTTTTACATTCTTCGGCATACTTGGCTAAGGATGTAAACATATAGGCTAAAGCGATGCCGTTATTTATATTTGTAAAAAATGGCTCGTTATCTACTGCTTCAAAAAAGTATGCTAAATCTTTTCTTGTTATTTGGTAATGTTCGTAAGCTCGCGCAGGAATATTTTCTTTTTTTGTGATTTCTGCAAAAACTTGTAAATCATCATCAAACAGGGCTTCGTTGTATGATAACAAATTTAAAGTGTTTGGGTTCCCGTTATCGTTCATCCATTTTGCAACTTTTTTCATTGCTGCGCTGCTTGGTGCATAATCGTACCAATCATTTGTGGCTGACGAAACAATTTCCTGCAATAATTCCGAATTATCGGCAGGAAGCCCCATACATTTCCGAACGTGCAAATAAACCGCGGCTGTTGTAAGTATATCGTTTGTTGTATCGTTCAATTTGCCAAAAGTTGCTAGGAAGTTTTCAAAAGTAAGTTCATTGCCTTGTTTTTCACAAAATTCAATTTCTCGCCGGAAAATTCGTTCAAATAAATCAGTTACAAAATTAACGCCGTCCATGCCAAGCACTTCGATTATGGCTAATAATTTAATGGCCCTTAATAACGATTTTGGCGGCAGTTCGTTGATGACCGAAAGCGATTTGTTAGTACGCTTTAATTTAATATTTTTTAATTCATCATATTTTTTATCAATTCTGAGCCAATAGTGTGGAATATTTGCAATAGCTTTAATTAAATAAGCATCGGTGTGCATTTTTTTGCTCCCTTCAAATAATTTATATTTTCTTTATTTTTTCAAAGTAATTGCCGTTAACATTTTTTCGGGTTCCGTCTTTTTCGCTAACAAACCAGTTGCCGGAGATTGTTCCGATGTCTTCGACCCATTCACATTTTGGATGCCGGCGGGTTCCGCCCCAAACGCCATAATGCACAAGCCAGCGCTCCGGCTGTTCTTTTTGTTTTTCGGCTTTTTCAGCGGTAAGGCGTTCAGCATTGTAATTTAACTGCTCCAATGCCTCTTTTTCGTCCATATCTACATCAACGCTATAAAAATCCGTTTCGTTGTAATGCTTGCTGGTGTGGTGCCAGCTGCTGCGGTAAAGCAATGCACTTTTAATAACAGCAGCAGGGTATTTTTTTACTTCTTTAATAAAATCACTTGAATAGTTATTTTCTTGAAGCGTTTCTAAAATAGCGCTTTTGGTCCATTTGCTCAAAGGTTTTTCGCCAGTTTGATATGCTAAAACTGCATTATTACTCATGCTGTAATTATGGTAACCCGACATTATAAACACTCCTTTTTAATATTATAGCCTGCGTGGATTGAAATTTCAATCCACGCAGTAAAACGAAATTAAATTATTATGCTAATCTGTTATGAATCCAGGTGCTTTTATCTGTTGCATCAACCATAGCGGAATAGTAATGCCCGCCAGCTTTGGCGTACTGCGTTGTATAGGTGCCGGTATACATTTCCGACATACAAAACATTGTAACGCCGTTAATGGTAATATAGTGCAGCGGCGGCAGAACGCAGAGCATTTCCTCGTATGTTTCGGCGTCGATTTCTTCCACGGGGCCGCTAAGCATTGCCAGGCGTTGGCGGCGTAAAAATTCATCATACGGCATAAACTCAAATTTTGCATTTTTAGCTTTTTTGGCGATTGCTGCGAAGTAGTCGCCCGGCTCCTTGCTTAATTCTGCAAAGCGTTCTGCCTCTTTTGCGGTTACTTTTTGCGCCTTGGCAATTTCAGCGGCTGCGTTCTCCGGGGCGCAGAAGGTATAAATAGAGGAATAACCGCAGTTTACATTTACAACAACATAATTTAAGTTCATCATTTTTGTTTCTCCTTTCATAATTGGCGGGCGGCGATGCTGCCGCCCTGGTTAAGTTTTACATTTCATTAAAAGCTGCAATTTCTATTGTTTCGATTTCTTCGTAACTCATGCCCAGCTGCTTGTGCATCCAGTCAGCTTTTTCGCTCATTACAAGCGCGGCCTCGATGCTGCTATGCCTTGCGAAACTGTGGCAAAAACTTTTATATGTTCTGATTGCCTGTTGCTTAATATGTTCGTCAATTTCTGCCTTGCTCTGAAAAGTGCCGGGGCCGATGTAATAGCCTTTATATTCTCTGTATTCACTCATTTTTATTTCTCCTTGATTTCCAGGTTGATTTCTGTTATTCTTAAAGCACAGGCGGCGCTTGAACCGCCGCCTGGCCCGCTAATTAAAGCGGTTCAAACATTATTTTGCGGAAAGGTTAAGTTTGCGGCTTAACACTTCCGGAGCTGGTTGCGCTTTCAGTGCTTCCAGCTTTTCCCATTTTATAGGGCTTTTTACAGCTTTTTGCATTTTTCTGCATCTCCTTTCTGGCCTGCCATCATCAGCGCCGGGCGGCCATTCCCGACGGACGCCCTCGCGGGCGTTTCGGCTTATTGGTTTTCTGCTATAAATTTATGGGCTTCTTCTAAGCTGTCAAACCAGTCAACCCAAGTATCACAAATGCTGGTGTGTTCAACGCTGGTTTCTGGCTTTTCGGCGTGTTCCTCTGGTGTTCCCATTACCACGCTGGCGTCGTTGTCATAAATTTTCATAATTACGGGATAATATTTTTTCATTTTCAGCATCTCCTTTATGCTATGTCCATGTAACCTAATTCGTTGGCGTCTACGTTTACGCTTCCAGCTTTGCGGGTGTAGTTGGTGGTAGCAACAAACTCGTTGCGCGCGGCCAGCGTGTAAAAATAACGGTGGTAAGATTTATCGGCGCCCCAGGCTCTGTATTCTGCAACGTATAATTTAATTTTTTTGGTCATTTTTAACATCTCCTTTCAAAATATCTCTATAACATTGGCAGCGTTTTCGCTGGCATATTTTTTGGCTTCTTCCAACGTGTAGCAGAAGCGGCCGGAACCGGAATAATAACCGTTAACGGTTATTTGCACCATGTAATAATAGCCATAGCGCAGGGCCATCGGGTTGTCATGTACTTTGGTAATAATTGCGGTTGTTTTAGTCATTTCTAACAGCTCCTTTATTTCCTTCTTTATATATATTATAACCTTTAAAGGTAATACTGTC
>OLXK01001017.1_pt1 | contig 22419 bp, 20 predicted proteins | sample 1674321 | NCBI WGS metagenome assembly OLXK01 (sample SAMEA103958162, study PRJEB25191) | human gut metagenome | reverse complement strand
AGAAGTACTGCGCTCTATCCGTACAGCCACGCCCTGGCGTTCCAGCTCTTTCACAGCCTTTTCTATAGCTTCGTAATGTTCGGGAGCTATACCCAGCTTAGGCAAATTCAGTATAGGCAGGTCCTCAGCTAAGTGCATGTCCTTATCCTCCACCCTATCGATAATCATACCTACAGCACTGGTATTGTTGGTTATCGGGTCTATCAAGATGAACGAACCGGTAGCCTTATTCTGCCGATAAGGGTCAAAGAAAAGCTCTTTGGCAGTGGTCAGCACCACACGCGCAATCTGATTGAGCTGCATCGGCAATGTTTCCTTGCTCAACTTTCCGTTGTCAATGGAAAGATGCTCCATCGTATTGACATCCACTTTATACTTGATGCTGTCGATGCGGGTGCGGCTTATATTGGTGGTCTGTTTGATGAAGAATGATTTGTTGATATCCATCGGCTCTTCATCCATCCAAACCAGCATCGTTTCAAAATTGCGGTCCATGACGGGCAGGTTATCCGGATGTACCAGCATTTCCCCTCTCGACACATCTATTTCGTCCTCCAAAGTCAGGGTGACGGACTGGGGCGGAAAGGCGTAATCCAACTCGCCGTCGTATGTAACTATACTCTTGATATGCGACTTCTTACCAGAAGGCAATGCCATCACTTCATCTCCCTTACGAATAATACCCGAAGCCACCTTACCGCAAAAACCACGGAAATCGAGATTGGGGCGCAAGACGTATTGAACCGGGAAACGAAAATCCTTCAAATTATGGTCGTTGTCAATATGTACCGTCTCCAGAAAGTCAAGAAGTGAAATACCCTCATACCAAGGAGTACGTTCCGATTTCTCCACCACATTGTCGCCATCCAAAGCTGACAGCGGAATGCAGTTTACGTCAGGAATACCCAATGGAGCTATAAACGTCCGATATTCATCGACTATCTCATTAAAACGTTCTTCGGAGAAATCCACCAGGTCCATCTTATTGACAGCAAGCACCACATGCTTGATGCCAAGCAACGACACCAGGAAAGTATGCCGGCGCGTCTGCGTAATGACACCCATACGTGCATCCACCAGAATAATTGCCAAGTTAGCTGTAGAGCCCCCGGTAATCATGTTGCGTGTGTATTGCTCGTGTCCCGGAGTGTCGGCAATGATAAACTTACGATTGTTGGTCGAGAAGTAGCGGTATGCCACGTCGATGGTGATGCCTTGTTCGCGCTCTGCCTTCAAGCCGTCCAGCAAAAGGGCGTAGTCAATGTGGTCGCCGGCATTTCCCATGCGCTTGCTGTCGCGTTCGAGGGCATCCAGCTGGTCTTCGTATAACTTTTTGCTGTCAAACAACAAACGACCGATCAGCGTCGATTTGCCATCATCCACCGATCCGGCAGTCAGAAAGCGAAGCAAATCCTTTTGTTCATCTCTGTCGAGGTATTCTTTTATATTTAATGTTGCCATATATTTTAAGTTGAAAGGTGAAAGATGAAAGATGAAAGGTGAAAGTTGAAAATAGTGACGCGAAGCCACTTTCAACTTTCAACTCTCCACTTTCAACTAATTAAAAATATCCTTCTCTCTTTTTCTGTTCCATGCTTGCATCCTGGTCGAAGTCGATCACACGGGTCGTGCGTTCGCTCTTAGTGGTTGTCATCATCTCTTCCACGATCTTCTCAATCGTATCGGCTTCGCTATCCACAGCACCTGTCAGCGGCCAGCAGCCCAATGTACGGAAACGTACCATACGCATCTTGATCTGATCGCGATACTGTTCCGGCAGACGGTCGTCGTCAGCCATAATCAGATTGCCGTCAAGCTCGACGATAGGACGTTCTTTTGCATAATACAACGGAACGATCGGAATATTTTCGAGACGGATATATTGCCAGATATCCAGTTCGGTCCAGTTGGAAAGCGGGAATACGCGGATACTTTCCCCTTTATGTACGCGGGCGTTGTAGATATCCCACAATTCCGGACGCTGGTTCTTCGGATCCCAGGCCTGCTCTGCGTTACGGAAGGAGAAAATACGCTCTTTTGCACGGCTTTTCTCCTCATCACGACGGCCGCCGCCAAATGCAGCTGTGAAACCATATTTCTTAAGAGCCTGTTTCAGGGCCTGTGTTTTCATGATATCTGTATATGCGGAACCGCTGTCAAAAGGATTGATTCCCTGTTTCACACCGTCCTGGTTAATGTACTCAAGCATTTCGATCCCGAGATCTTTTGCAGTCTTGTCACGGAACTCGATCATCTCTTTAAATTTCCAGGTTGTATTTACATGAAGAAACGGGAATGGCGGTTTCTCCGGGTAAAAAGCTTTCATCGCAAGATGAAGCATTACAGAACTGTCTTTTCCTATAGAATAAAGCATTACCGGCTTTTCGCACTCTGCTGCAACTTCACGGATGATGTAAATTGCCTCTGCTTCCAGCTCATCCAAATGTGATAATCCACTCATATCTGATCTCATCCTCCTGTTTTGGCCGCCAGAACCGGCAGCACCTGTCTTCTAGTATTTATTCGAATTTCGTCGATCCACATCGATCACGGATGTGGAACCGTCTGTTTTTGTAATGATCCAGTGAAGGATATCACCTTCGCTTTTTACATTCATGATACTTCCGTTACCACCGATATCCGCACCAAGGAAAAAGTCAATGGCGCCGGCTTTACATTCCTTTACACAGGAAACACAGCCCCAGCAGTTTTTCGGATATTTCATCACGGCTTTTTTGTCTTCCATGACAATCAGGGTTCCCGGACATACTTCACTGCACTTTCTGCAGCCAACACATTTTTTCTGATCAATTCGTATGCTCATATGTGTCCTCCTTTACAATGTCACGGAAAATGATCTTGATCTCGCCGTTTTCCAGTTTCGAATTTACATATTTATAAAATTTCTCATCGGTTTCCGGATGATCCAGATTTTCGTTGAAAGAATGCCATCTGGTCTCTTTTCGGTTTTTCAGATGAGCGATCAGTGAACGGCACACAATGAGACGCTCACGAAGTTCGTATGCAAACATCAGCTCATGCATATCTGCTGCCGCTGTTTTTTCGGCAAGGGCCTGAAGCTTGAGGATTTTTTCATCTGCAAGGTCAAGCTGTTTCTCATTGAACTGATAATTGGAAGCAATTCCTCCCGCATACTCATCCATGACTTTCTGCATGGCTTCCTCAAGCTCCTCAACGGAAAATGCCGGTGCATCCTCATTACGGAACTTTTCGTACTGAGAAAGAATTTCCCCTTCCTGAACCTTAATCTCTGTCTCAGTCTGAATATCTGCTTCCTTCAGAGTTCCGGCCTTAAACTGTTTCACCATATCCAATGCTGCAAGCTTTCCTTCTGCAAGAGCTCCTGTTACATATTTCTGCGGACATCCGCCTGCAACATCACCTGCTGCATAAAGACCTTTCACAGTAGTCTCACGGCCTGTGTTTACCCAGTAGCCGCTGGCTGTATGGCCGCCTACGATATAGGGCTCTGTTCCCTGGATCTCCACATCCTGCTCACTTGGGTTTTTTCCACTTTCGATCCATTTCAGAGTCTGGCTTGGTGCCATGTTCAGATAAGCTTTCAGAAGATCTTCATCCTGCTCTTTCGTGATCCCTGTAGTCTTCAGGTAACACGGGCCATGGCCAAGCTGATTTTCCCGGACTGTTCCGTAAACTCGCTCGCTTGTGGTCAGACCGTATTTTGTCTCGTAGATCTCGCCTGCCGCATTGATCTGTTTTGCGCCGACACCCTGTGCGATGGTTCCTGTAGGAGCGATGGTGTCCTTGCAGCGAAGAGCAATAAAACGCATCTCAAAAGATGTCATCTCCGCGCCTGCCAGGATTCCCATTGCGTATCCGGCACCTGTGTTAAATGGCGGATACCACATCTTATGTCTGGAAAATCCAGGATTGTTCGGTTTATAAAGTCCAGCCGCTCCGCCGGTTGCAACAAGAACTGCTTTTGCCCGGATAACGTAAGCGGTTTCTTCCATAATAGAAAAACCAACGGCTCCGTAAACCTGACCGTCTTTTACAAGAAGGTCTGTGATATTTACATAATTCAGAACATCTACATTCTCAGCTTCATGAACTGCATCCGCAAGAAGTGGTTTGAAATTCTCGCCGTTGATCTTGATGTTACGGTTTCCTCTGGCTACATAATCGCCATTTTCATCCTTCAGGATCACAAGTCCAAGTTTTTCCATTTTTGCGGTAACTTCGTTGAAGTTCTCCGCTGCTGTAAGAAGAAGGTCCTGTCTTACGATCCCGGCGGCATCTTTTGTGGCGTAATCTACATAGTCCTGAGGCTTGCGGTCTTTTACAATGTAGGCATTGATGGCGTTGACACCAGCTGCCAGACAGCCGCTTCGCTTGATATTTGCTTTTTCTGCGATCAGTACCCTGCCGGCTTTCTGTTCTGAGAGAACCAGCGCCGCATAGCAGCCTGCGGTACCTCCACCTATTATCAGCACATCCGTTGTAATTTCTTTTGTGTTTAATCTGTTTTTCATACTCATCACTCTGTTATCTGAATCTCATGTACAGTTACATTTTTTTCTTTGTCTACGCCGAAGGCCTTCAGCACCGGGTTTTCTGCATCCATAAGGGAGAGGATCAGATATTCGATGTTCGGGTCAAAAGCAAGTCGTTTGTCTTCTTCGGAAGGCCTTGACGGAGACTCCGGATGAGAATGAAAGTTTCCGATCATCTGATATCCGTTCTGACGGATATCTTTGATCGCGCTCAGCTGTTCTTTCGGATCCATGGAAAAGTGCTCGTTACTCTCGTCGATATTTGTCAGTAAATACACCTTCTCGATGGTTTTTACATCGCCCTCAATGGTCCCGCCCAGAAGGCCGCAGGACTCATTGGGAAGTCCCTTTCTGCAATGGTCTAATATTTTTTCGTAATCTTCTTTTTTTAATTTCAGCATTATCTTCGCAGCCTCCAATGGGTTTCTATACTTATTTATACTGCCTGCACCAGCAGACACTTTTGACTTCTATATGATCAGTGTTTCAGCTCGCACACAGCCTGCTCGTAATCGATCAGCTCTGTGATGGTCGGATTGTCGCCGCATACCGGGCAGTGATGGTTCTTCGGAAGTTTTACGGTACGGAATGTCATCTTCAGCGCATCGTAGGTAAGAAGTCTTCCTGTAAGAAGGTCACCCTGTCCGATGATGTACTTGATGGCTTCCATTGCCTGAAGGCTTCCGATCACGCCGCCCATGGCTCCGATAACACCAGCCTGCTTACAGGTCGGTACGGCATCCTTTGGTGGCGGGCTCTGGAATGCACATCTGTAGCATGGTCCCTGTCCCGGAACGTAAGTCATCAGCTGTCCCTGGAAACGGATGATACCTGCATGTGAAAACGGTTTCTCAGCCATTACACAGGCATCGTTGATAAGGAATTTTGCAGGGAAGTTGTCCGTTCCATCCAGAATGAAATCGTAATCTTTGATCAGATCCATAATGTTGCTGGAATCCACAAATGTATGATAGGTATTTACGGTAACGTCCGGGTTGATGGCTTTCATAGTCTCTGCTGCGGACTCTACTTTCAGTTTGCCTACATCTGCAGTTGTGTGGATGACCTGTCTCTGAAGATTGGAAAGATCTACCTCATCTGCATCTACGATTCCGATTGTTCCCACACCTGCTGCTGCAAGGTAAAGGGCTGCCGGTGCTCCAAGTCCGCCGGCTCCGATGATAAGAACCTTGGCATTCAGAAGCTTTTTCTGGCCTTTTACTCCCACCTCTTTCAGGATGATGTGGCGGGAGTAACGCTCAAGCTGCTCATTTGTAAAAGCCATTATCTTGCGCCTCCTCCCATGTAGTACAGGAACTCAACAACATCACCGTCTTTTACAACTGTGTTCGGAACGTCTTCTTTGCTGATGAATTCATCGTTGATGGTTACGGTTACATACTCAGGACTTTCGATATCCTCTTTCTCAATAAGCTCTGTAAGTTTCAGTCCGTCTTCGTATTCTTTTTTATTTCCTGCAACTGTGATTGTCATTTCTCTGTTCTCCTATTCTTCAACTTTTCTTACGATCAGTGTATAAGTTCCATCTTCATTATCTTCAAGTTTCAGGATCTGATGTCCTTCTTCCTTCACGCTTCTGGGTACATTCTGTACCGGCTCGCCGTCATTCATCTTAATTGCAAGGATCTGTCCGTCGTCCAGCTCTTCCAGAGCTACTTTTGCTTTTACAAAAGTTACCGGGCAGACCACATCGGTAATATCTACTGTATCATCAATCTTAATATCAGCCATTGTATGCTCCTTTCAAAACTTCCTGAAGTTTTTCAGCGCCTACCCGGTCGATGGTAAATTTAAAACGCTCTCCCGGATTTGCATAGTCATCAAAGAACTGGATCGCTGCATCGGTTACTCTGAAAAGCTGTTCTTCAGAGGTGATCAGCGGAAGGAATTCCTGTCCCTTGCTGATGTGATTTCCAAACGTTCCGCCAAAGGAAACGATAAATGCTTCGTTTACATACCATGCATCTACAGGACAGGATTTTGCACATCTGCCGCAGTAGTTACATTTCTCTGTGTCGATCACCAGCTTGTCATCTTTAAAGGAGATGGCGTTTTCTCTGCAGGCTTTTTCACAGACTCCACAGTGGATACATGTATCTTCTTTCCAGCTGACCTGTGCTGCTCCTTTGATTCCTACATCGTTCTCCTCTGCTTTCAGACAGTTGTTCTGACATCCGGTAACACCGAATTTGAATTTATGAGGAAGCTCTCTTCCAAAATATCTCTCATTTAATTTCACCGCAATGTCATAGCTGTTGATGTTTCCGCTTGGACAGACTGCGTTACCCTGGCAGGCTGTAACTGTACGGACTCTCGGTCCGCAGACACCAGGTTTGCATCCGCCTTTCGCAAGATCATCTTTTACATCATCAATATCATCTAATTTAATGAACGGGATCTCAACTCCCTGTCTGGAAGTAAGATGTACATATCCGTCACCGTATTTCTCAGCTACTTCTGCAATCTTCTTAAGGTTTTCTGCGGTAAGCGTACCGCCTACACAGGCAAGACGAAGAGAAAAATTATTTTTCTGCTTCTGTCTCATGAAACCACCTTTTTTTAATGTAGCGTAATCTACTTTTGCCATAACGAACTCTCCATTTCTCTGCTGGTGCAGCTCTTAGATTTTATCGGTTATTTTCTATCGCTTGTTTGAAATCTTCTTTTAAATCTTCAACATCTTCAATTCCCACACTGATACGGATCAGATCCTCGAATACTCCGGACTGCAGCTTCTCTTCGTCGGAGATGTGTGCCGCGATGGTGGATTCCGGATGGATCACCAGAGTCTTCGTATCTCCAATATTGGAGATGATCAGCGGGATCTTCAATGAATTAATAATGGAAAAAGCCTTCTCCTTGCTTCCGGTTCTTACAGTTACGATAGCTCCGTAGCCATTCCTGAACTGCTTTTCCGCAATTTCGTGATAAGGGCTTTCTTCCAGTCCCGGATAATTTACTTCAATGTCACCACCCAGGCCCTGTAAAAATCTCGCAAGCTCCAGTGCATTGTCACACTGTCTCTGCATTCGAAGTCCCAGGGTTTCCAGTCCCAGGTTATTAAGGAAAGCATTCTGCGGAGCAAGACACGCGCCAGTGTTCCGGAAAAGTCCGTTTCTAAGCTTGGCGATGTATGCAAATGGTCCGAATTTCCGGTATGGAGCAAGTCCCGGATATCGGTCAGGGTCCCATTTCAGACCCTTACCACAGACAAGAATACCGCTGATGGCATCGCTGCTTCCATTGATATACTTGGAAGAAGAATGAACCACGATGTCAGCTCCAAGCTTCAGTGGCTGGATCAGATACGGGGTTGCTACCGTGTTGTCTACGATCAGTGGTACGTCATGCTTATGTGCCACTTCTGCAACCGCCTGGATATCGGTAACGTCCAGCTTGGGGTTTCCGATAGTCTCCGCAAAAACAAGTCTCGTTTTCTCTGTGATCTCTGCCTCAAAAGCTTCCGGCTTATTCTCACTTACGTACTTTACGGAGATCCCGAAAGGCTTCAAATCATCAAACAGTTCCACAGTTCCGCCGTACAGTCCGCAGGCTGCCACGATCTCGTCTCCTGCCTGCAGAATGTTCAGAAACGCATTGGTCAGCGCCGCCATTCCGGAAGCACATGCTACACTGCCGATTCCATCCTCCAGCATAGTCACTCTTTTCTCAAAGGACTCTACCGTAGGATTGTTGATCCTTGTATAGGAGAAGCCCATTTTTTTATTGTCAAAAATTTTCTCCAGGTCTTCCGCGCTGTCATGTCGGAATGCGCTGCTCTGATAGATTGGAACCTGTGTTGCACCCTGCGGATATTTCTCATTGGTGCCGTGGAGCAGCCCTGTATTAAAGCCGTATTCGTTCATAGCCTCTTCCCTTTCTTTTGTTGACACTTATATTAACCTAGTATTCATAGTATGTCAATAGGAAATATGGATTAATTGCATTTTTTTTGATACAAAAGAAAGGGCTGACATGGTACAATGAAATTATACTTATAGAATCTCAGATCCGGATCAGGCGAATATCTGCAATCCGCATTCGCTACATAACTCTGCATCGAATAACCGTTTCTAATTTTATCAGGAGGTGATCTCTATCCATATAAATCTGAAACTCCGAGATATTTTCCACTCATTATTCAGCCCCACCCTGGATTTCCGTGTCCGGCTGTTCAACATCCTCGCCTCCGGTGGCACCATTATCAGTCTGATCATGGCTTTTCTCAGTTTCGGGACCGGCTCCTGGGGAAATGTGCTGATCAACTTCGCACTGGTTGTCATATCCGGAGGACTTTTTCTTTATTCCTATTATAGTGGGAAATATCAGCGCTGTTACCTGATCACCATTGTCCTGATCTTTCTCATTGTTTTTCCGATCATGTTTTTTACCAGCGGCGGATATCATGGCGGCATGCCGGCATTCTTCGTGTTTGCCATTATCTTCACTGTGCTGATGCTGGAAAAATGGCGTGCTCTGATCGTTTCTCTTCTGGAGATTGTCCTATATATGGGACTGTGTCTGGTTGCGTACCATTTTCCGGACAGTGTGACTCCTTTTGCAACGGAAAAAGACCGGCTGGCAGATGTACTCCTGGCATTTGTCTCTGTAAGTATTGTCTGCGGCATTGTTCTCTATTTTCATCTGAAGGAATACAACCAGCAGCAGCTCCTTCTGGAGGAACAGAACCGGCGGCTGCGCTCCCTTGACAATGCCAAGTCTACCTTTCTGACCACCGTTGCCCACGAGATTAAAAATCCTCTGAGTTCCATCTCCCTCCACGCCCGGGACACATCCGAGCTCCTTGAGGAAGAACCTCTGGATTTCTCTCTTATGCAGGAAAATCTCCGTACCATTGAACAGTCGGTAATGCGGATCGACCGGATCGTGCTGGATTTGATGGATACCGTTTCCATTGAGCAGGGACGGCTGGCCCTTTCTCTTGTACCATCAGATCTGGGAGCACTTTTACATTCTGTAGAAAAAGATTTCAACAGTCATCCAAGTTCCGGAAATAACCAGCTGGTCCTTACGATACAACCCGACCTCCCGGAAATCTCTGCAGACTCTGAACGGCTGATCCAGGTTATCACCAATCTGATCTCCAATGCAGAGCGTCACACCCAAAACGGAACCATCACCATTTCTCTTACCGGCGAACCGGGCTGGCAGACCATCTGCGTCTCCGACACCGGAACCGGCATGTCAGAAGAAATGCGAAAAAACGCGCTCAAGGGTTATGTTTCTGCAGATAAAGATTACTGGCGGCACGGCATAGGCCTCTATGTCTGTCATCAGATCATCACTGCCCACGGCGGCAAAATATGGCTGAAAAGTAAAGAAGGCGAGGGAACTCAGGTGTTCTTCTCACTTCCGGAGGAGGAATCATAAATGAATGAAAAGAAATCACTTATCCTTATGGTCGAGGATGAAGAACAGGTGCTGAATACCAACAGCCGGATGCTACGGCGCCGTGGCTACGATGTCCGCATTGCACAGACAGCCACCGAAGCCTGTCATCAGCTTGAAGAACAGCTGCCGGATCTTCTCATCCTGGACATTATGCTTCCGGACGGAAACGGTCTGGATATCTGCCGCCGCTTCCGCGAAAAAACCATGCGCCCGGTTCTTTTTCTCACCGGAAAAGGTGATGTCCGGGATAAAGTGGAAGGGCTTCAGCAGGGCGGCGATTATTATCTCACCAAGCCTTATAATTTCGATGAATTTCTGGCTGTGATCCAGATGCTTCTGGAACGCCAGAAACGAATGGAAGAAAAAATAAAAGAAAAATTTCAGTCCTCCCGTCAGATCACCATCGGCAGCCTGCGGCTGGATCTTTCGGACGGCCATGCATATCTCAATAATGCCGACACAGGCCTTACCCGGACCGAATTCTCTCTGCTGCGTCTCCTTGCAGAAAACCAGGAGAAGATTTTTTCTGCAAAGGAGCTCTACGAAACGGTATGGGGCAGCTGTGCAGGAACAGATACCAGCACGGTACGGCGGCATATCTTTAACCTCCGGACCAAGATCGGTGCCGAAGATACCGATGAGTATGACATTGTCTCGGTTTATGGGAAGGGATATCTTTTTACCTGCCGGTAAGCCGGCCTTTTCACGATCGGATAACTTATTTTCAGATCCGTAAGCAGCCTTCCGTAAATGTCTCTTTTTTTTCACATTTCCGAATATCGGGATCTGTCTGTTACAATGTACCTGACAGATAGATCTTTTTTATTTGTAAAAATTTATGATCAAAAATAGTAAGCAGATAACTGCTGCTCAATTTATCAGGAGGTGCCTATGCATAAAAAAATCTCAGTTCTTTTAACAGGCGCGATCGCTCTTTCCATATCTGCAGTCCCGGTCCTCGCTTCTGATCCTCCAACCGATGACGGTCAGTATATCTGGCAGGATGAAAACGGAGATTACTGGTACCGCAATGGTTCCGAGGATGAATATATCGGGGAAGGTAATTATGCCCCTGACCCGGATTCCGGTGAACTGATGGAAGGCAACGATGCCGGCTGGACCGAACAGGACGGTTATTTTGAGCCTCATTATTATTATGAGGACGGCAGTGTGTGGCTGGAAGATGCCACCGGAACCACATATATTGGTTCCAGAGACAAATATTATATTGATGACTACGGCAATCTTCAGGAATATTCCGATTCTGAAGCTGATTCCTCCTCCGGAGATTCTTCAGAAGGATCCTCCGATACCAGTGGGAACTCTTCATCGCAGGATTCCGGTTCTTCATACCCAAATTCCTCTTCTGATACAAACGCAGAAGAATCCTCTGAATCGGAAAAGCGTGGCGAGCTTCATATGCGGGTTGGATTCCCTGCCGATGATACGATCAGAGAATCCATGCCCGAAAAAGAAGGTTATTTCGAACAGCGTTCCGTAAATGGCGGAAAAAGCACTGCCTTTGTTTTAAAAGTACCAAACTCCTCTCTGAAGGATTCTTCCCTGAAGGGTTTTCTGGCAGAATACTATCCGGTAAAGGGTGAGATCATCACAAAAAAGGATCTTACCTTTGAATCTTATCCTGCCACGAAATATCAATACTTAACCGAAGTCAACGAAGAAGAAAAAAATGTAGATGCTCTTGTATGCCAGACTGACGATTATACATTCGGACTTTTTGTCCTGACTCCGTCAGACACCTATGATAAGGCCGCCGAAAAGGAAGCCACAGAGCTGATCAAATCCATAAATTTCGTTTACGCAGAGCGTGTAGATATGGCTATGACTGATTACTTCCAGGTTCTCACACCAGAGCGTTGGAAATATCTTTGCCGTTATGAAACGACCGAAACCGAAAATGGTGGATATAAACTGACTTATTACAATGAGGATGTTCCTGTGCTGACCCTGGAAGCCAGATATTACGATGGTGAAGACCATCCCCTGGACAGTGTATGGCAGGGCTATCTCGGCCGCATCGAAACCGTCGACGGCAAAAAATACGATCTTCTGTCCACCATCAGCCAGTACTCCAAGGACGCCTCTGATGAATGGAAGGAAATGTATGACACTTATCTGGATGTCATAAACGGGATCCGTATAATGGACGGCTGTTCCCTGACCGAAGGAAGCCATGCCTGATCCCTTGTGATTCACATTGCCCCCTCTGCCGTTATTTTGCAGACCGGAAGATCCATAGCTGCATGTGATGTTGACAGCTGCTATATATCAGGTACAGATTTTCCAGTCGCAAAAGGCACATCATATTTACATAAAAGAAGCTGCAGACTCTGTTTTTTCACTGTTCTGCAGCTTCTTTGTGTTATTGTGTCCAACTATATCTTCTACTGTCTATCCTTCGTAAATCTGATCAAAAATCCCTCCATCTGAAAAATGTGTTTCCTGTGCCTTTTTCCATCCGCCGAAATCATCAATGGTGACAAGATTGATGTCCAGGTCAAACACATCGGAGTATTCCTTCAGAATATCCTGGTTTGACGGACGGTAATAATTATCACCGGCGATCCTCTGTGCTTCATCGGAATAGAGATAATTCAGATATTCCTCTGCCACATCTCTGGTGCCTCTTTTGTCTACGACTTTATCGACTACTGCTACAGATGGCTGTGCAAGGATGCTGATGCTTGGTGTTACGATCTCGTAGTCGTCCGGATAATCCTTTACGGAAAGATAGGCTTCATTTTCCCAGGCGATCAGTACATCACCCTGTCCGTTTTCCACGAAAGAGGTCGTTGCGCCTCTGGCTCCGGTGTCCAGAACAAGTACGTTTTTGTAAAGATCTCCGATGAATTCTTTAATTTTATCCTCGTCTCCGTTATATTTATCTTTTGCATAGGCCCAGGCTGCCAGATAGTTCCATCTTGCTCCGCCGGAGGTTTTCGGGTTTGGTGTGATCACACCTACGTCTTTCTTTACCAGATCATCCCAGTCTTTGATGTTCTTGGGATTTCCTTTTCTTACAAGGAATACGATGGTTGAAGTATAGGGAGAACTGTCTTCCGGAAATTCATCTACCCATCCGTCATCGATAAGCCCTGCATCCTGGATCGCGTCCACATCATATTCCAGTGCCAGTGTTACCACATCTGCTTCCAGTCCGTTGGCAACTTCAAGTGCCTGTTTTCCGGAGCCTCCATGAGACTGCGTGATATCCACATCCTGTCCAGTTTTTTCTTTCCAGTGTTTCTGGAAGATCTTATTGTACTGCTCATAAAGTTCTCGGGTCGGGTCATAAGATACATTGGTAATGCTGACGCTGTCCGCCGCATATGTGGTTACTCCTGTAAGGCTTCCGATCGCTGCTATTGCTGCAAGAGCTGCTACTGCTGATTTCCATCTTCTTTTCATAATACTTACCTCCTGTATTTTGCCTCGTGTTTTGTTGTTGGGGCTATTATAAACATGAGTAAGTCCATATGAAAACTGTTAGATTAGAAACCGTTTTCAGCAGTTTTCAGAAACAGGGGTGTTTTTGCGGATTTCACAGGTTTTTATATCTGATTCCGGCCGATATTATGTTGTTTTTGTTGATTTTTGCATCGTATTTTATTGTTCCGGGAGTATATGTGAAAACGTCATCAGCCTTGTGAATCCAACAAATTCTCCCAGTACTCCCCTCTGTTTGGCAAAAATCTTTCTGCATTCATTTTTCTGAAACAGTTATCCACACCCGCCTTGAAAAATCGTTCTTTCAGGCGAGTGGTTTTCCACATATTCCACAGAAGTTATCCCCTGTTGGCTGTGCAGTCATCTATGCGCTTGTGTGACCTTATCTCTTTTTACAGATAGATGTAGTCGTTCATTACCGGCTGCAGACCGTGATCTTTCAGGGCATTGAATACTTCATCCACGGATCTTCCGTCTGAAATCTCAAACTGGTCATCGCCTTTATCTTCGATGTCTTCCACATGGCTTCCGATTCCTGTGCTGACACCTGCAGAAATCTTGGTTGCTGCGATATTTACCAGGTTGTCACGGACACGCTCGCACTCTCTGGTGGATACGGTGATACTTGCAAACGGCATAAACAGACGGTATGCACAGACTACCTGCAGAAGCTGTGGTTCATGGACATCCTTCGGATTGATCCGGTCATTGTTGATGATCGGGCGGAGTCTCGGGCAGGAAAAAGCAATCTCTGCGTGTGGATATTTTCTCTGCAGAAGGTATGCGTGATATCCCGTCGCAAAAGCATCTTTACGGAAATCATCCAGCCCCAGAAGCGCCGCAAAGCCAACTCCTCGCATGCCGCCTTTCAGTGCACGCTCCTGTGTATTTAATCTGTATGGAAAAATCCTCTTGTGGCCTGCCAGATGCAGGTTTTCGTATTTATCAGAATTATAGGTCTCCTGGAAAACAGTTACATAATCTGCACCGCATTTGTGAAGATATGCATACTCATCAGAATTCATCGGATACACTTCAAGACCTACCACCTTGAAATATTTCCGGGCAATCTCGCAGGCTTTTCCGATATATTCTACATTGGATTTGGATTTGCTTTCACCGGTAAGGATCAGGATTTCCTGAAGGCCGGTTTCTGCAATAGCTGCCATTTCCTTCTCAATCTCTTCCTCATTCAGCTGTGCACGGCGGATCTTGTTGTGGCAGTTAAATCCACAGTAAATACAGTAATTTTCGCAGTAGTTTGCAATGTAGATCGGTGTAAACATACAGACACTGTTTCCAAAATGTTTTCTTGTTTCGATCCGCGCTGCCTGTGCGATTTCTTCCAGAAGAGGCAGTGCTGCCGGTGAAAGCAGTGCCTGAAAATCTTCCGGTGTACGGTTGTCATGGGCCAGGGCTCTGCGTACATCTGCTTCTGTGTATTTGTCATAATCATATGCATTCATTGCGGAAATAACCTGATCCATCACATCAGACTCTTCCAGCTGTTCCATATCCGGAAGGTACTTCATGTGGTCGATACGATTCTTTTTCATGTCTTCCAGAATTTCTTCGTTTACGATACTCTCATTAAAATGGCCGTCCTGCTGACTGGCCTGTACTGTTTCTGCCATTACTCTTATGTCGCTCCTCTCATATATTGCAGCAATACTCTGGTCCTCACTGCTGCATATCTGTAAACTCAATTTCGATTGAAACCAGACAATACCTGTGTTTCACTACACAGGCAGTGCCTGTCCCCTGCTTAGTGTTCTGCGTTCAATCATTCATTTATCAATTTTACTCATGAAGAAATCCGGTCAGCGGTGAGGATGCACTTGCACCTCTCTCCAGAGTTCTTCCCATACCGGAAAGATATGCACTTCTTCCTGCCTCAATAGCTTTCTTAAAGGCTTCCGCCATAACACGGACGTCTCCTGCAGTTGCAATAGCTGTATTTGCCATAACTGCTGCAGCACCCATTTCCATAGCCTCACATGCCTGTGACGGGCGGCCGATTCCTGCGTCCACGATGATCGGAAGGTCGATCTCGTCGATAAGGATCTGGATGAATTCTTTTGTACAGATTCCTTTGTTAGAACCGATCGGAGAGCCAAGTGGCATTACACAGGCAGCTCCTGCATTTACCAGATCTCTGGCTGCATTCAGATCCGGATACATGTACGGCATGACAACAAAGCCTTCTTTTGCAAGGATCTCAGTTGCTTTGATGGTCTCATAGTTATCCGGGAGAAGATATTTGGAATCATGGATGACTTCGATCTTTACAAAATCTCCGCAGCCAAGCTCACGGGAAAGTCTTGCGATGCGGACTGCCTCCTGTGCGTTTCTGGCACCGGATGTATTCGGAAGAAGTGTAACGTCCTTCGGCACATAGTCCAGGATGTTGGCAAGTCCGCCTTCATTTGCACGGCGCAGAGCAAGTGTTACGATCTGTGTTCCTGCTTTTTCGATACATGCTTTTACAAGATCCAGGGAAAATTTTCCGGAACCAAGAATAAAACGGGAAGTAAACTCATGGCCTCCCAGGATCAGTTTGTCTTCATTTGTGTTTGCTGTTGTCATTTTTTATGTCCACCTTTCTTTTTATCTTCAATATACCTTTTATCTCAGCAGCTTCCGCCGCCCATAAACTGCAGAATCTCCACAACATCGCCGTCTTTCAGCACTGTTGTATCGTAAGTCTCTCTCTTGATGATCTCTTCATTCAGTTCAACTACTACCTGCACCGGAACATAATTGCAGGCTTTCAGATATTCGATTACTGTCACCGGATTTTCCAGTGTTCTTTTCTCGCCGTTTACTGTGATCATAGGCTCTCCTTTCCGAGAATAAAAAAAGAGTCCACAAAGAAATACACCCGCGGTGGTGCACCCCTTCATGAACTCAGTTCACTCTCAAAATTTCCTGTATTCCGTTGTAGATACCAGGGTTAAAAGCATCTGCTCTTAAGCCCTTCCTTGTAAATCCTGATCATAAATAAAAAGGGAGACACACCAAAGTATCTCCCGTAAATTCATCCTATACGTTCCTACGTTGGCATTATCCAAATCAGGTATAAGGGTCGAAGTTGAAGACTTCCTCTCAGCCTGCCATCACAAGCTCCCCTGTTATTTACAATGCTTAGTATAAGGCGAATTATGATTAATGTCAAGCCTGAAAGACTTAAGCCACCTTACATAACGGAATAGAAAACCCCGGAAGGCTCGCACACTTCCGGGGTTTTCGTTTTTGCCAATGTTTGAATTTCATCACATTTCTTAGCTACTATTATCTTATGCTTTCCACTCTGTTTTGTCAACCAGAGTATATTACAATTCCGGAACCACTGTAGTCCATAGATGATTTCCTATTTTCTGGAAATCCCCCTCCAGAGACATTACAGTTACTACTGCATCCTTGTCAGGAAACGCCAGACAGAACTGACCATAATTTCCATCGGATCGATAGGAACCGGCTTCCGGATTCATGACAAACTGATATCCATATCCAAAACCGGAATAAAGATTTCCCGGACTTCCTGCCGCTGAATTGTCTACAAGATTGGAAGTCGCAACTTTCATATATTCTTCCGGCACCAACTGTTTTCCATTGTATTTTCCTTTATGAAGGATCAGCTGTCCATATCTGGTGAACTCGTCAATATTTACATAAAGACCATTCGCAGCATGTACATGACCTTTCGGACACAAAGTCCAGTCCGGATTTCCAATTCCCAATGGTTCAAAAAATCGATTTCTCAGATATTCCAGAAGGTTGACACCCGCACGTTTTTCAATGGCACAACTGATCATATATGTGTTGAAATTACTGTACAGCCACTGGGTTCCTGGTTTATTTACAACCTTCGCGTTCTCAAAGAAATATCTGATCCAGTCCGGTGTTGTATAACGTTCCGGCCAGTCACAGAAAAACAGTGAGCTTTCCAGACCGGTAGTCATTGTCAGCATTTTTTCCAGAGTCACATCACCAAGATATCCTTCTGTTTTTTCCGGAACATACTCCGGAAAAATATCAACGATCTTCTCATCCAGCTGAATCAATCCCTCATCCAGTGCAATTCCCACTGCACAGGATACCACGCCTTTGCATGCAGACCAGGTATTCAGGCGGGTTTTCACCGGCATTCTTTTATATTCTGCCGTTAACTGTCCTTCACGCCATATCTGCGCATACATAACATTGAGATTTTCTTTTAAAGTTTTGATAGCAAATTCATTGATCAGATTCTGGTCTTTATTCATAAACATTAATCCTCCCACACACTTGTTTCCATCTTTACATCAGGACTTACACTTCTAAACCATCCGTAAGCCATGCATACTACAATGGCTATCAGACTGATGATTACTACCGGAAGTTTCAGGCTTCTGCAAGAATTGATAAAAATGCAGATATATGCAAACAGGCTCAAACAGCAGAGGAAATAATATTTTCCGTTAGAAATATGCATTGGTGATTTTTCCCATGCTTCTGCATGTTTTTTCGGAAGCTGGAAATAAGCATAAATCTGCAGAAATGCCAGTGCTGATGCCAGAAGCATAATATTATTTACAACATCACTGATAGAAAAGTCCAGTAACACAGGTAATATTCCCATAAGATAAGTAAATGTCATCAGTTTCCAGTAAGCCCCTCTTCTGTTCTGAGCTGCCCATGATTTCGGAAGCCATCCATCTTTACAGGACTGTGCAACCGGAATACAGTTATTGGAAATTGTTGAATTAATGGATGAAGACAGTGCAAGTACCGGACCACCAATCATAAATACTGTGAAAAGTGCCGGATTTAAAATATTTTTTGCAACCAGGGTAAGCGGCTGTCCGGCTACCTGATCCAGAGGAAGCACACCACTTGCTACAATTGCAACACCGCCATATACAACCATCAGTGTCGGAATACAGTACAGAAGTGCCTTTGGAATATCTTTATGTGCCTCTTTTGCCTGTTTACCATAATTCATAATGCAGGAATATCCGTTTGTTGAATATACATACAGCATGATTGCGGAAAAGAATCCGGATGGACCATTGGAGAAAAAGTCTGGTGCTGTAAACTCAAACACCGGATTTTTCAGCTGGAGGCATCCCAGAACAATAAACAGACCAAGTGCAACAAACAGCAGGGTAACCAGAATTTTCTGTACCTTCGCCATTACATCCACACCACACAGATTGATGGCAAAGAACACACTCAGGGCTGCAATTCCAAACCATTTCGCATTGATCTGCGGCCACAGGGAATTTGCATACATACCAATTGCCACACCATAAGTCGCCAGATTGATCGTCTGTGGCAAAAATCCTACTGCATACATACCGGCAACTCGTTTGCCGGCCATATCTCCTACCAGAGAATAAAATCCTCCTCCAAGTTTCAGTGTAGATGTGATCCATGGAATTGGTGCAATCATCATAAATCCCCAGATACATGCAGCTACATATGCCAGCCATGCTGACTGACCAGTCAAAAGAATTGCCGGTCCGATCAGTGTCAGAACACCCGATCCAATCGCCTGTCCTACACCGATTGTATAAAGATCACTTCGTTTCAGGTAACCTGTTTTTTCTTTTATTTCCTTTACTGTTGACGACATAAAAGCCCCCCTTTTTTATTGGCTCTAATATTAATAGTGCAATTAATTCTTTTTCTGACGTCATATGAATTATTTAATGCTATATTAACATCTAGGTTTCAAGATTTCTATTGACAATATTATTAAAAATACACACTTTAATTTGTGCATTATTTACATCTTTTTTATATCAAGAAGAATTTTTTACTCCATTATATTGTAATCAAACTTTACACCTGTTATAATTTATTATACTAATCGTACAATACAGGAGGTTTTCATGAAAATAGAACAGTTGATCCGTGAAAAAGTATCTTTCCTTTCTGCCGGTCAGAAGAAAGTCGCCGAATATATATTACAACACCTTGATTCATTCAGTTATTCCACCCTTGCGAAACTCAGCAAGGAAATTTCCGTAAGCGAAACCACTATCATACGCCTCGCTTATTCTCTGGGATTTGAAAGTTTTTCCGAGATGCAGCGTACTGTACAGAATGACATTCTTTCCATTCCCACAGCTACAGCAGATGACACACTGGACAATGGGAATTTCTATCAGAACATCATTGCAAAAGAACTCCATTCCATGGAAAACTGGGCTTCACACCTGAGTCAGGATGATATGGATCAGATCGTTACCTATCTGACCAATGCGAAGAAACGTCTGATTGTAGGCGCCCGTTCCTCTTACAGTGCAGCACTCTGGATGGGAACCTTGCTGAATCAGCTTCTTGGAAATACCAAGGTGGTTCATGAATTTTATGATCCCCATTTTGAATATCTCACGGAAGCTTCTGAAGATACTGTTGTTCTTCTGCTCTCTTTTGCCCGCTATACCAAATGGTCACTGAAATACGCACAGGTTGCCAAAAACCATGGTGCAAAGATCCTTGCCATCACAGACAGTATTTCATCACCGGCATGGTCTCTGGCAGATCATGCGGTCATTACAGAGATCAATCTCAATGAAATGGGATTTAACTCCTTTTCCTGTCTCTATTGTCTTTTTGACAGCATTGTTGCAAAAATCCGAAAAAGCAAGTGCAAGTCCATCAGTACACGCCTTCATGACCTGGAAGAACTTTACTCAGACTTTGATCTTTTTTACGAATAATAATTACAGGGGGGGATTATCATGCAGGAAATTTTAGATATTTTTCTTGAAAAATCTAAACATCATCATTCCAATATTATCTATGCCCAGATATATAAAAACGATGTTTTAAAAGAAGAATTCAGGCTTTTTCCGGTAAAAACCCGATTAAATATATGGTCTATCAGCAAGCCTTTTGTTGCCATGGCTGCTGGTATCGCAGAACGCGAAGGACTGATCACTCTTGATGAATATATTTATCCCTGGTTTGAAAAATATTTCCCATCTGATCCTTCCGAAAATCTTTACAAAATAAAGATCCGTGATCTGCTTACGATGTCATCCGGTCAGAAAGATCCTCTCTTTTTCTGCGACGGTCCGGAACGATACAGAGAAAAAGACTGGGTAAGATATTTTTTTCAGAATGATTCTTTTCCCTATACACCAGGTACCCATTTCGTGTACAGCAATTTCTGTTCCTATATTTTGTCTGTTCTTCTGGAAGAAAAATCCGGAACCGGTTTGTTGAATTATCTGCGATATCGTCTGTTTGAACCAATTGGCATCCCGAATCCGGACTGGACCCTCTGCCCTCAGGGACATTGCATGGCAGCTAATGGACTGTATCTGACGATTGATGAACTGGCCCGTTTTGGGCATCTGCTTCTGCATGAAGGTGCTCTGAACGGAAAACAGATCGTCCCAAAAAAATTCGTGATTGATGCCTGTCAGAAACATATCGATTCTTACAATCCACTGACGGAGCATCCGGATTACCAGAGCTATGGTTATGGATATTTCATATATATGGGACCTATGGAAGATACACTAATCCTGTCCGGCAATTACGGCCAATACTGCGTCATTGATAAAAAACGTCAGATGGTATCCTGTGTTATGTCCCTGGATGGCAATGACCACAAAAAAATCCGTGATGATCTGGTGGATTCTCTTGCAGAATATTATGGTGTAAAAATTTCACACATCTAAAAAAATGCCGCTCCCGCGGCCTCATCATATGATATTCGCAATCCGCTAACGCTACTTGCTCATAAAAAAATGCCGCTCCCGCGGCAAATCATATGATATTCGCAATCCGCTAGCGCTACTTGCTCATAAAAAAATGCCGCTCCCGCGGCATTTTTTTATATAACCAACCAATCCTCAACCATAGCCGTATTATGCAGCAGCACAGCTTCATTCCCCTTCGTCACAAAGATCCTCTGCACAAACACATCCACAACTTCGCCTTCCCGGACGGGTTCTTCGTCCAGGCTTCTCCTGGCGCTGAGGACGGTGTCTCCTACACGGACTCTCAGTTCCAGGCTGCTTCCACGGAAAGCAACTCGCTCTACAACACCCTCTGTTGCAGAACTCTTATATTTCTGCTCCTCATTTTTCTTCGTCACCTTCACAAATTCCGGCCGCACAATGGCCTTTTCACCTCCCGGAACTTCCTCGAAGTGATTGAACACCTGATAGTTACCGATCACAGAAGTCTGTCCGAAAAATCCCGCCGTAAACGCAGTATCCGGATTCTGGTAAACTTCCAGCGGCGTTCCCTTCTGTTCAATGCGACCACGGTTTGTAATGATGATCTCATCTGCCACCTCAATAGCTTCATCCTGGTCATGCGTAACAAAAATACTGGTGATCCCCAGCTTCTCGATCATATCCTTCAGCCAGCTTCGAAGCTCTGTACGAATCTTTGCATCAATCGCGGCAAAAGGCTCATCCAGAAGAAGCAGCTGCGGATTCGGAGCCAGTGCCCGGGCAAAAGCAACTCGCTGTCTCTGGCCGCCGGACAGCTGACTTGGATATCTTTTTTCCAGGCCTTTCAGCCCGATCAGCTCTACCAATTCCATAACCCTCTGCTTGATATACTTCTTATCCGCCTTCTGTACTTTCAGACCAAACGCAATATTATCATACACAGTCATATACCGGAAAAGGGCATAATTCTGGAACACAAATCCAATGCCTCGCTCGCTGGCAGGAACATCATTGACCACTCTTCCGTCAATGATGATCTCACCGCTGTCCGGCTGCTCCAGACCGGCGATCATACGGAGGATCGTTGTCTTTCCGCTTCCGCTTGGGCCTAAGAGACCGATCAGCTTACCTTTTTCGATGCCAAAACTTACGTTGTCAGATGCCTTGTAATCTCCATATGTTTTATTGATATTTTTTAACTCAACGTACATCGCCTTTTTCCCCCTTTCCTTTATGTTCCAAAACATTTCTCGCGATCAGAAGGATCACCGCCAGGATCACCAGGATCGAAGAAACCGCAA
>OLXK01001016.1_pt1 | contig 22426 bp, 14 predicted proteins | sample 1674321 | NCBI WGS metagenome assembly OLXK01 (sample SAMEA103958162, study PRJEB25191) | human gut metagenome | reverse complement strand
GCCGTCAGGCGATGCCTTCCTGATTAAAATTAAGATTTTAATCAGGAAATAGTATCAGTGGGTTCCCGTCCGGAGGAGGGAGAATACCTTCAGGGATTCCAGCGCGCGCCCCGTGCTGTCAAAAAACGCCTGATTGTCCACGGCGCTGCCGCCGTAGTACTTGCCCGCGTCCTCCGGGTCGTAGGAGGCGGCGTAGGAGCTGGCCCAGCCGGAGCCGTACTGCTCCCATTTCCGGCTGTTTTCCGCCCGGCTGCCGCCTCCGGCGCTGATCCATGCGCCCTCCCAGTAGAAGACACCGATGCCGTTTGTCGTGTCCTCCGCCATTGTTCGGACAACGTCCGCCACGGCATCGGCCTGTCCCTGTACGGTAAGGGGATAGGGTTTGGCATAGCTGCCGCCCTCGCCGATGGTATTGCCGAAGAAATCCGTATCCTCCGGGGTGTAGGCGTAGGAGGTTTCCGCTACCATGACCTTCTTGCCGTAGGCTTCGGCAATCTGAGAGAGCACGGCGGCGAGATTCTCCAGCGTCCCATGCCAGTAAGGGTAGTAGGAGGTGGCGAATACATCGTAGTCCAGTCGGAAATCGTCCAGCGTTTTCGCGTAGAAGCGCATGGCGTTGGCGTTCTCCGGATTCGTGAAATGAACGGCCACCAGTGCCTCCGGGAAAATTGCCCGGACGGCTCGGGAGCCGGCCTCCATCAGATAGCAGATGTTCCCCCAGGTGGTTTCCCCGCAGAGACTGCCGTTGGTCTCATTGCCCAGCTGCACCATGCCTACGTCCACCTTGGCGTCCTTCAGCTGCTGAAGGCAGTCCGTGGTGTAGCGGTTCAGGGCATCGGCCTTTTCGTCGATTTCCATACCGACCCACGCTTTGGGAACCATCTGCTTACCGGGATCGGCCCAGAAATCGGAATAGTGAAAATCGACCAGAAGCTTCATGCCGTACCGGGTAGCTCGCTTGCCGATGGCGAGGGCGGTGCCGATGTCGCAGTTTCCGCCGCCGTAGCCCCGGCCGGAGCCGTCGTAAGGATCCACCCAAACCCGAACCCGGATGTAGTTGATCCCGTTTTCGGAAAGGATCTCAAAAACGTCCTTCTCCTTACCGTCAAAATCATAGTACCGGACGCCGCCCGCCTCCAGCGACGGCACGATGGAGGCATCCATGCCCAGAATAAAGGCTTCGGTCATGCCCTCAATCCTCGGAACATACAGCGTGTCCGAAGTGACGACCCGCTTCTCCCCGCCGCATCCGGCCAGACACCCGGCCAGCAGGCAGACGGTCAGCCATGCAAACACCCTTTTCACGGTTCCTACCTCCGTCTCTTGCCGGATTGTGCGTTTATTTTTCGGATTTGGCGGGTTCTTCCGTTTCGGGATTCCGGAATACTTCCACCCGTTCAAGCCGGATCGTCACACGGGTTTGTCCGCCAATGGTGCAGGTAAACAGCGTCAGATCCCAGTCCCCTGCTTCCATCCCCTCCGCGTCCATGGGGTTCAGCGTCTCCCGCTCCACCACCTGGAAGGTCACCACATGCTCATCCATATCCGTAAACAGAACGATGTCCCCGGGTTGGAGCTCCTTCAGCTTTCCGAAATGAGACGCATAGTTGTGGGCGCAGATGATCAGGTTGTCCTGATACAAGGAGCCTGAATACCGGCAGGGGGCAACCTTCAATGCGGGATAGTCCCACTGGCTGATCACCGGCAGCTCCAGCTCCAGCGACGGAATGCTCAGCACGCCGATGTAGTCCCGGCCGTTGATGGTCTTCACCGGCATCTCCCGCCGGACATCCGGCAGGGATTCCGGAAGGGTCGTGGGTTCGGCTTCGTCATTGCCCGCTTCCGTGGGGAGCGCGTCGCACAGCTGGGCAATGACCTGCCGGGCGGAGTCCCGGGCTTCGTGGGACTCCCGTTCATTGTAAGCCGAAAGGAACAGGGCCGCCGCAATCAGCAGCAGCCCCGCATTGATCCAGACGGTTCCCCGGTTAGCCTTCATCCCTGGCCTCCCGGCGGCGGAACAGACCCACGGCGATGCAGCCAAGCCCCGCACAGGCCAGCACCGGCACCGGCCACCACAGCTGCCCGGTCTGGGGAAGCTTCTTCCCGCCGCCGGGGGAGGGAGGCGCGGTGGGCTTGACCTCCCGCTCCAGATCGGTCTTGGGCTGGCTGGTCACGTCGTATTGATATTCATCAGCGTAGAGGTAAGGCACGCTCACCAGGAAGGGAGCGGTTTTCCCGTAGCCGGGAGCGGCGGTTTTCTGCACCACCAGATACAGGCCGAAGGTCAGGTCGGAAAAGGTCGCGTTGCCGTCTTTATCGACGGTCACGGGATCGGAGGTGACGGGAGTCAGCTTCCCTTTCAGCTCCGCCAGCCGCCCCGCCAGATCCGGGGACTCGATGTCGCCGAATTCGGGAATGTCCGCCTGAATTTCTTCCACGGGGACGAAGCTGTAGTTGCCGTCGTCCTCCGCCACGTCGCCCACCTTGTACAGGGCAAGCGTGCCGCCGCGGACGGCTTTTCCCTTGTAGGTCATGGAGACGGTGATGCTGCAATGGTCGTTCCGGCTCTCATCCGGAACCGCGTGGGCGGCGGCGGACAGGGGCAGAGCAAGCAGGAAAAGCAGCGCCAGCAGGCCGGAAATAACATGCTTTCTCATGAAAAAACCTCCTATTTCTTTCTGCGCCTGGGCAGCAGCAGAAGGATCAACAGAATCAGCAGCATGGGGATCGCCACGACGGGCGCCACCAGCATTGGCTCGATCTGGACGGCGTCGGCGGTGACCCGCACGGTTTTGACTTCCTCGATATTGTCGATGCGGTGCCCGCGAACCAGCAGCCGGTGGGTATTGATGCCGTAGGGGGTGCAGGTCACCAGGGTGCAGTAGTCCTGGCCTTCTACAATTTCCAGTGCGGCGGTATCCTGCGGCTCCACAATGAGGATTTGATCCACCTCATAGGTCAGGATCTCATCCAGCACCCGCAGGAGGAAGGTATCCCCCTCCCGGAGCTTGTCCAGGTTGGTGAACAGCTTGGCGCTGGGCAGACCCCGGTGACCGGAGAGGACGCAGTGGGTGCTCTCCCCGCCTACCGGCAGGCTGGACCATTCCAGATGGCCCACGGCCACCTGTAGGACGGGATCCTCCGTGCCGTGGTAGATGGGCAGGCTCACGTCAATTTCGGGAATCTCGATATAGCCCATGACCCCCTGACCGGATATGTCCAGCAGGCTTTCGTATTCGGCCTTCTGCTCCTCGGAGAGGAGGAAGCTGTTGCTGCGACTACACAGGTTCCGGTTATACTGCCGGGCGGCGTCCCAGATGGCGTCATAGCTGGCGTTGTCGAGAGCGGCCACGTTTTCGGCGTAGGTGGCGATGGCGCGGGTCTGGTGGAAGGAGTTCCAGTAGTCGCTGACGGTGGGGTACAGCAACAGGGACAGCCCTATGAGCAATAGGAACACCAGGACAATGGTGGATAGATGTTTTCGCATACAGGGTTCTCCTTGTGGCTGTGTGCCGGGGAGGGGCGCTCCCCGGCACAGGACTTAGGTATAGAAAGCGGAATTACAGGGTGTGTACTCTCAGGAATTAACGATTGGCATCGCTCATGCGCTTCTTGGTGACCAGCAGGACGACCGCGCCCAGCACCAGGACAAAGCCGAGGACGTAGAAGACGGTGGTGCCCATGCCGCCGGTGGAGGGCAGGAGCGCACCGGTGTTGTTGGCGACCTTAGCGGTAACAGAAAGCTTCGCGGTATCCGTGTCGCTGCCCGCTACCGTAACTTTATAAGGCTCAGTCAGCTGATTGTAGCCGGCGGGAGCCTTGGTTTCTACCAGGTAGTAGTCGCCGTTGGCAAGGCCGCCGAAGGTGGCCGCGCCGTTTTCGTCGGTTTTCACGACAGTGGCATCCTTCATGTCTGCAACCCATTCGACCTTCTTATCGGCATTCCACTTGTAGTACAGGGTGGAGGTTCCAGTCTCAGAGGTTACTTCCTTGTACAGGACAAATTGTGCGTTAGGCAGCTTGGTGGTTTCCTTGCCAGTCTCATACTTGTCGATAACGATCTTGGAGCTGTAGACTTTTACAATTTCTGGGGGCGTGGTGGTCTTACTCTCCGAATCGGTAGGATTGTTGCTGTAGGTCAATTCTGCCTTGTTCTCCGAGACCACCGCAATTGCCTTTTCATTGACGGTAGCGTTATAAGTAACTACGATGTCATCGCCGACTTTGCAGTTCATGACCTTAATGGTCACCTTGAACGTATTGGGAGCGGTTGTAGCTTCATAGGTGATCGTGCACTTGTCGGTGTCAGCGGTCACATCAGCACTTCCAACCTTTACCGCAAGGCTGTTCCGGTTAAAGGTCAATCCATCGCTCATGGTATCGGTGATTTCGTAGGTATACTTGTCAAATCCCGTAGTATCAGGTACCTTGCCTTTGATGGTGTAGGTGACGATCTGACCCACATCTACGTTGGTTTTGTCGGCTTTCTTCTCAAAGGGCATGTCGTTCTTATCGTGGATGGTGACAGTCGGGTTGGTAGTGGTCAGGTTGCACAGTGCGCCGGTGGAACTGGCGACGAAGTAGTAGCCCAGGTCGAGGTTGGAAACAGAGACAGAGTTAGCGTCTCCGGACAGTTGCAGTCCGGTCATACCATCGACAGCCGCCTTCAACGCCACGGCAAAGTCGGGCGCGCTGAAGCCGTTGCCGGTAGTAACGACATAAGTATCACCACCGTTGACCTGGGTCAGCGTCAGGCCATGCGCCCCTGTAGCATAGGCACTGACAGTGTTGAACCATTCGCTGGTGCTGTCAATGGTGTAAGAATAGTGTTCCTTAGCCGCATCATAGACCACATCAAAAATCTTGTAGGCTTTGTACTCCTGATTTGCAACGGGATTCGCAACGGTAATGGTGCCGGTGGTGGTTGTTGTTCCTGTTTCAGTGGCAAAGGCTGTGACGGCCAGGGCGAAGACCATGACCAGTGCCAGCAGAAGGCTGGCGAGTTTTCTTGTGCATTTCATTTTTTGTGCTCCTTCTTTCATCGTAATTTTGAATTGGAATGGTGGCTTTCCGCGTGTCAGGAAGATGCCTCATCCTCCTTTCGACGCCTGCAATGGCTATACAACAGGGTCGCCGCGCCGAAGATCAGCGCCAGGCCGCCTGCGGTATAAGAGGTTGTTCCGGCTCCGCCGGTGTCGGGAAGCTTGTAGCCCCAAAGGGTGTCCTGAATGGGAAGCTCCAACACCTTGGAGTCGGTGCCGGTGGTAACGGTCAAAGCCGTTCCGGTGTCGGTGTCGCTGGCCTTTTCCAACGTTCCGTCCGGGTTCTCCGTGGCCGGGTAAAGCGTCGCGTCTTCGTCCCTGACCTCCAGAATCCAGGGTCCTGCCGTCATGTAATTTGACGGCGCCTGTGTCTCACGCAGATCGTAGGTGGTATTGCGCCGGATGCCTTCAAAGAGCGCGATGCCGTCTTTACCGGTGGCGACTTCCACGGAGGTTTCTGTCCCCTGTTCTTTCAGGGTGAACTTTGCGCCTTCCAGCAGCTTCGAAGCGTCCACGCTATCCGTCTTCGTGATTTTCAGATTCAGCTGGGTCGTCATGGTGTTGGTAAAGGCGTCTCCCGGGATGGTCAGGGTGTAAGACCCGTCCGAATTGCTCCCATGCCCAACCGCATCGCCCGACCCCGAAGAGCCGGTGGCGGTGTTTCCTATTACGGTTTCATAGTCGAACCGCACCTCTTTGCCCGGTGCATAGGGGACATTTGTAATGTCCTTTGTTTGCTTACCAGAACCATTGTTGAAAACATAATTGTAGGTACCCGTTCCGGAAACACTTAGCTCTGCAACATAATAACCGTCCGAACCCTGTGTCATCTGCATTCCCGGCCAACTTGTAAGCGGATTACTCGAATCGGCCCATACGTGCATGTACACGTGCTCCCAGCCTTGCGTGTTCTTAAAGTGAACCCTGAACGTCCCCGTCTCGGAACCCGTTCCGGAGCCAGAGCCGGAGGAACCGCCGCTTTCACTGCCGTCCAACGTAACGGAGGACACATAGTAGCTTTTGAACGTCACACCCAAAAGGGAAACGGTTTTCTCCGAAACTGTCACCTGAATCGTATGTACATTCGTATCATAGGTGACACCGGCTCGATCGCCCTTGACCTCGCTGAGCGTGTAGGTATGGGTTCCGGTCTGGGAATACTGCACGTCGGGCGAAATCGAAAATTGTCCGGTAGCAGCATCGGATGTTGCCGTTCCGACTTCCTTCCCCTCACTGTCCGTTAACTTAAACTGGAAGTTCAGTCCCTCGTTCTGCTTTACGCCGTCCTTGAGCAGAGCCTTGGTACCGGTAATGTCCAGCTCCGGCGTGGCCGTTACAACCTTTCCACCCGGGTCACCCAGAATCAGGCCGCCGTTGGTCATAATACCGCCGCCATGGATATTGGAATGGTTGCCGGTGATAATGACCTTCGCGGCATTGACTGCCTGGCTCTTGGCGGCACCATCCGGGTGCGCATCCAATCCGAACAGATATTTCGCGGCCGCGTAGCCGCTCGGGCCGATACTGACGGGCTGCTCGTCGCAGCTTCCCGTCCAGTTCGCCGCGCCGCCGCCCGCCATCAGACCGGTGACAAGGGAAATCGGGCCGTTTGCGCCGTCTCTTGCGCGGACACAGAAGTAATCCGCATAGCCGTTTCGCGTAAAGACCTCGCTCGTTTGCGCCAAAGTGGAATCATAGGTTTTGTTGTTGCCGCCGCCGGACATATTTGTGCCGGAAGCCCTGTTCTCGTAAATGGCCGCTCCGTCTTGATTGACAATCAGGGTTTCACCCGTAGGACAGGCGCCCACGCCGCCGCCAAAGCCGCCCGCGGTGTTTCCGGTGATCAGCGCATTCATGATCGACAGGTTGCCTTTTTCCTGAACGAAAATGCCGCCGCCGCCCCAGTCATTGTTGGAATTCGTTATGTTATTGGTAATGTATACCTTGTTCGTTGCCTGAATCACGCCATTGGTGCCGCCGGCGATACGAAGACCGCCGCCCTCGCCCAGTTCGGCGCAGTTGCCGGCAATGGTTCCGCCGCTCATGGTAAAGCGGACATTGTGGCCAAAGAAGCCCGCGTAAATGCCGCCGCCTGCCAGACCGGAATAGTTGCCGGTGACATAGCCGCCGGTCATGTTCATAACGGAACTGTTCGCCAGGGCGATGCCGCCGCCGCCGTGGGTGTTGTTGACATCGTTCCGGCAGTCGTTGCAACCGCATTCTTTATAGTTGTTGGTGACATAGCCGCCGGACAGGTTCAGCGTTCCGCTGTTGACGTAGATGCCGCCGCCGTTGTCCGAATGTCCGTTGATGACCTCGTTTCCCGTCACCGCACCGCCGGAGATGTTCAGCGTTCCGTTTTGAAAGAAGATACCGCCGCCGGAACTGCCACGGTTGGCCGCAATGACACCGCCTGAGATGTTCAGCGTTCCGTTGTCAACGTAAATACCGCCGCCGGGCGTGCCGTTACTGCCGCCGCCCACAATATAGCCGCCATTTATGTCCAGCGTTCCGCGGTCCACGGTGACTATATGTTTGCCGCCGGTGTTTTGGAGTACACCGCTCTGTAGTTCCAATGTACCCTTGACCAGAATCGCCTGTTCAGAATCCTCCCCACACAGAAGCTTTCCTGCGCCGGTGAGGGGGACTTCATGCCTTTTCAGTGTTTCCTTGGTGCCGGTGCCGGTGGGCGTGGATTCTGTGATGTAATACGTCAGGGTAGAATTGTCTTCACTCAGGCTTGCTGTATTGCCGTAAAGCTTGTCGCCGCCCGTGGTCACAGTCTCCTGAGGTGCTTGCGAGTCCACAATGGTGAGCTTCGCACCGTTGTGCACATCAAAGTACTGACTGGCCTTGCTGATCTTCAGGGTATGCCCGTTCAAATCGATGGTAGTGTTCTGCGTAATGCTCAAATTCGCGCTACTGCCGTTGTCCGCCGTCCAGGCATCGCCGGTCAGCTTAAAGTTGCCGCCCTCGGAGAACTTATCCCCGACATAGCCGGACAGATCTTGGAAGGTCAGAAGCCGTAAATCATAGAAAGAGAAGTGATTCGTGTCTACCGTCACGTCCCCGTTCTCTCCGGTTTTCGCTTCCATGTCCGTGGCGGTCTGGGCATTCGTATCAATGTGGTAGACCTTGGGGTAAAGCCCCTCCGTGTCAATGCCGCTGAAGGTCACGGTCACGGAGCCGGTTGGCTCGATCTCTTCCTCTCCGTGCCACAGGGTGATGTCCAGCAGGTAGCTCCGCTCCGGTTCGGCTTGTTCTTCACCCAAAATCTGATCGCGAATCGCCCGACGCTCCCCGTCCGTCACCTCGGTCACCGTTACCGTGATTTCCCTTGCCGGATAGGGCAGGGAGGCACTCTCGCCGGTGATGGTCACGGTGATGCCGTTTTCGGTCTGCGCCGTCAGGGTAAATTCCTTCGGCCCCTCCGGCAGGTTGATATAGCCCAGAATCCCGGGGTCGTCCGTCCCATAGGTCAGCAGACGCACCGCGTCCTCCGCGTCGCCTTCCATGGCGGCGAAGCCGGAATCCGTGATCTGCGCCACCAGACCCGCCCGGTCGGCCGTGCTGTCCCCGTCCCGGTCAAAGAGCACCAGATCTCCAACCGCCGGGGTGTGGGACTGTGCCGGTTCAAAGGCGTCCGCCCAGGACGTGACCCAGCCGCCGCAGTCTCTGTCCGGCGGGACGCCCTCCACCCCGGCGTAATGCAGGCAGAAGGTCAGGAACATGACGTTCCAGTCGCCGTAAGGCTCCCCGCACCACGCGCCATAGCGGGTGTAGCCCTTAACCGTTTCGCCGTCCTCTGCGACAACGTAGTTTTTCGTACTCTCGGCATAGCCCAGCTGGGTTTCGGCGATGGCAAGGGTATCCTGCCGCCAATTCCCGGTCAGCGTCACCCCCGCGAAGGTCTGCTCCCATAGCTCCGCCGTCTCCACGTCCGCGCCGGGGTCCGCGTAACAGGCAAGACTGTGGGTGTGCTCCTCCGTCCCGCAGGCCAGCTCCCCGTTTTCATCCCGGCAGGCTTCCCCGTGGGTATGGGCATCCTTGCCGCAGAATACCGTTTCTTCCGGCTTGCAAGCCTCGCTGTGGGTGTGTTCTTCCTGTCCGCAGACCAGCTCCCAGGTGCCGTAGCACCGGGCGGTATGCACGTGCGCCGTATCGGTGCAGGTCAGCGTCCCGGTGTCCACCGGCTCCGCCACCGTCTCAAAGCAGGCGTCGGAGTGGCGGTGCTCCAGAATCTGGGTCTGTCCGCATATCAGTTTGCCGTCAGCGTCAAAGCAGTCGGACGTGTGACGGTGGAGCACGATCTCCGGTTTCGTGCAGACCAGCACCGGCTGAGCGTCTTCCGCCGGCTCCGTGGGCAGGTCGCAGCTCAGAACCTGCTCCCATTCATAGCAGGCATCGGTATGACTATGGTCGCTGTCGATGCCGCAGGTCAGTTCCCGGGACGTCTCATAGCAGTTCTCGTCATGCCGGTGTTCCTCGGATTCTTCCAGGCCGCAGGCAAGCACGGCAGTCTCGGTGTAGCAGGCATCCGTATGGACATGCTCCCCGCAGACCAGATTGCCCCGCACCGACGTATAGCAGCCCTCCGCGTGGGTATGTTCTTCCGGCAGGGCATAGCAGTCGGCAGTGTGCCGGTGTGCCTTAATCTCGGGAAGCGGACACCAGAGATTCCCGGTTTCGTCATAGCAGCGGGAATCATGGCTGTGAACCACAAAATCGGCATACCCGCACCTCGGATTTCCGTCGGCATCATAGCAGTCCGCCGTGTGCCGATGAATTTCCAGCGTCTCCGCGCTGCACACGGGAACCCTTTTCTCAACCGACGTCACCTGCGCATAGCAGGCGTCCGTGTGGGTGTGCTCCGGGATGTCACATTGCTTTTCCAGTGTGATAGCCGGCAGAATCAGCGCATAGGTGGTACAGAATACCACCACACCGGCAAGCACGGTCACTACCCGATGCCGGAGGCGCTTCCTCTTATGCACCTTCGTGTATTTTTCCGCATCCCGCAGAACATCATACTTCATATATCCCTTCACCATCCTTCCTATCTCAATGCGCCGAAGTCCGGCAGAGGCCAGACCCGGAATACGATCCTTCCGACGATTTGCTCATCGGAAATGCAGCCGACCGCGGTACTGCGGGAATCCACCGAGGTGGAACGGTGATCGCCCACACAGAAGTAACGGTTATCCGGCACCTGATAAGGCAGCGTAATGTCACATTCTCCAAGGGCTTTTTCCGTCAGGTACGGTTCCTCCAGCAGCCTTCCGTCCACGGATACATTTCCGTTTTCGTCGATATCCACCCATTGGCCGGGGCCGGCAATACAGCGCTTCACCAGAATCTTGTTTCCCAGGTAGAACGCCACCAGGTCGCCGGGTTCAAAGCCCGAGCCCTTGACGGAGAGGACAATGTCCCCCTCATTCAGCGTGGGCGTCATGGAAGACCCGTAGATCTGCAGCACGGGCATCCAGATGGTAGCAACCAGCACGGCTACAGCCGCAACAACCACAAGCGTATAGACGGTGCTGCGAAGAACGCGTTTATACCGCCGTTTGTATTTTTCTCTGCCAAGCTCCGCCTCCAGCTGTTCCAGAGTCGGGGGCTCGGGAGATTTCCACGATTTCGACTTCATAACTCTCCGCTTCCCTTTTCCGACATAAGACGCACGTTTTCCAGATATTGCTGCGCGGCTTTGTCCGCGGCCTCAAATACACGATTCAGCTGCAGCGCCGCCTCCGCAAGGGAACCGGCTTTTTCAACCGCTATTCTGCGATCCCGGAGCTGCGCCTCCGCACGCTCCAGCCTGATTTTCAATTGACGGTTTTCTTCCGTCTGCGCAATCAGCATTTCCAGCAGCTCGCCCCGGCTTAACCGTCTCAGTTCCTTATCCGTCATCCGACTTCCCTCCAATCTGCGCTTACGGCTGAAAGCAGAAAAAAGCAGCGGTCATTTTCCTGCCCATCCTTCCCACAATGTAGCTAAAAGACCTGATTCCCGGTGATATACGGGAATTGGAATCGTTTCCAACCTCTTAATACAAATAATATCACGTTTAACACGTAAATGCAACCATTGACCGTCGAATATTGTGTGTCAGAATTAACGAATTTTCAGCTTTATTTTTGTTAATTATTCCCCAACTCCGGAAATAAGACGAAGCATTCCTGCCATCCGTGCGCTTCTGCGCAGGAGGTTCTGGAGGACGTATCGGAAATGCCCGGATTTAGAGAAGAGAAAAGGCTCACCCGCAGTGTCAGCTACTGAAAACTGCGAAAGGGAAAGCCGGGAATGAGCAGTTTTACCAAAGCAGTGATATCTTTTAAAATAATTATAGTGCGTTCTACCGAATTTGTCAATGCCCTGGAACAAGCAATATTCCTCACCCTTTTACACAAGGCACCTCAATTTCTCTGTAATTTGACAGTATCTTCTTCGCGAGAGGATATGTCACAATCCGGAAGCTCGATTCCTTTCCGCAAGTAAGGGAACCGTGTCCCCATTGCGGCGTTGCCCTGAGCGTGTCGGAGTTCTGCAAGCAATAAAGCAGCACGCCCTGCCAATCAAGGCAGGGCGTGCTGCTATTTTGGAGCAGGATACGGGAGTCGAACCCGCCTTCACAGCTTGGGAAGCTGTTGTACTACCGATGTACGAATCCTGCGTACAGGTGCATTATAGCAGAGCCGCCGGAAAAAAGCAACCTTTTTTTGTCGGAAAAGGGAATCCCGGTTGAGGAAAAGCATCAGATGTGCTATATTAAGGAAAAAGGACAGCCCGGCAAAATGCCGGGCAGAGCCGTAATTTGTAAGGAGAAGCGCTTATGGCAGAATATGAGCTGGTTTACGAGATCAAGAACCTTTGCCGCAACAACCAGATGCGGGACGTCTTCTTTGAAGAGGTGGAATGCGATGACCCGGAGGAATATCTGCGGGGCCGCCTGAAGGGGAAAACCGTGGAATTTTCCACGGAAAAAGGCGCGGGCGGCAGCGTGACCATCCACGCGGTGGTGGACGGGCTGATCCAGAAGTACGTGTTCACGCCGGTGTGACAAAAATGTCCACTTGCGGCCGTCGGATAAATGAGAGTTGGGCAAGTTTTCTGAAAAAATTTCGCAAATTATGGGTTGAATTTAGATGGCATATGTGATACGATAAGTTAGTACCGATATGGGCGAAGTGCGCCCGTAGGGCAAAGTCACCATCCGCAGTCAAAAACGGCTCCCGAGCCATGAGTGCGCGTGGTGACGCGGCCTGTATGGACGAAATTCCGACCTGTCGGCCGCTCCTTTTCCGCTTTCGCCGGAAGGGAGAAAACGCGGGAGGGGCTGCGCTCCGAACCAGCGTTACGCAAAATCACTTTTAAGGAGAACCAGACTATGGCACCTCATACCATTGCCGTTGCCGGAAAGGGCGGCGTGGGCAAAACCACTACCTGCGGCATGATCATCGACTACCTGTGCGCAAAGAAGCGCGGCCCCGTCCTTGTGGTGGATGCCGACGCCAATTCCAACCTGAACGAAGTCCTGGGCGTGGAGGTGGAGACCTCTCTCGGCCAGATCCGGGAGGAAATGGCACAGGCAGAGCTGAAAGGCACCATTCCCAAGGGCATGACCAAGGCGGACTACGCGGAAATGAAGTTCGGCGACGCCCTGATCGAGGACGACGATTTCGACATGCTGGTCATGGGACGCACCCAGGGCAAGGGCTGCTACTGCTATGTCAACGGCGTGCTGCAATCTCAGCTTGGCAAGTATCTGCCCAACTATTCCTACGTGGTCATGGACAACGAGGCGGGGCTGGAGCATATCGCCCGGGGGACGCTTCCCCACGTGGACACCATGCTTCTGATTTCCGACTGCTCCCGCCGGGGCGTTCAGGCCGTGGCGAGAATCGCCGAAATGATCGACGAGATGGGCTTAAACCCCGGACAGATGGGCCTGATCATCAACCGCGCGCCGGACGGAAAGCTGGACGACGGCGTCCGTGCCGAGATCGAAAAGCACGGTCTCAGGCTCTTCGGCGTTCTGCCTCACGACGAGGCGGTTTACCGCTGCGACTGCGACGGCAATCCGTCCGCGAAGCTCCCGGACAGCGACCCCATGAAGGTCGCGCTGCGGGGAATTATGCAGTCTATCGGCCTGTGAGCCGGTAAACCCGCAGGATGCCGGGCGGCATTCCGCGGCAGAAACACATCCATAATTGCGCCGGGCGGTTTCCGCCCCGCGTGTGGAAAATATATCAAGGGGGATTACAAATTATGGCTTTCACTCCTAAAACGGCACCCTTCAGCGGCAAGATCAATGCCGTGACGCTGGGCACCGGTGACAAGGCAATCGTCATCGGCGGTCAGAACGTGATGCCGTTTTACACCTTCGATGCTGCCATCGAACACGCGCCCAAGATCGGTATTGAAATTTCCGATCTGGCAACACAGTGGGATGCTCCTGCTCTGAAGGAGTTCTACGCCGGCTGCACCACTATGGTCGATTTTGCGAAGAAGGCAGAGACCATGCCCGGCGCGGATTTCCTGTGCCTGCACTTCGAGTCCGCAGATCCCAACGGCGCCAACCGCTCCGTTGCCGACTGTGTGGCCGACGCCAAGGCTGTCGCCGAGGCGACCACCATGCCCATCGTGGTCATGGGCTGCAAGAACATCGAGAAGGACGGCGAGCTGTTCAGCAAGATCGCTGAGGCGCTGCAGGGCAAGAACATTCTGGTTCTGTCCGCCCGGAACGAGGACTACAAGACCGTCGGTGCTTCCGTCGCTCTGGCTTACGGCCAGAAGGTCGGCGCTGAGACCGCTGACGACATCAACCTCGCCAAGCAGCTGAACATCATGCTCAAGGGCCTCTCCATCAACCCTGAGAACATCGTCATGAACATCGGCACCGCCGCCGTGGGCTACGGCTTCGAGTACGTGGCCTCCACTCTGGACCGTGTCCGTCTGGCCGCTCTGGCGCAGTCCGATGCCGACCTGCAGATGCCCATCATGTCCCCCGTGTCTCCCGACGCCTGGGCCGTGAAGGAATCCACCGCTTCCGAAGAAGATGAGCCCGAATGGGGCAGCCGGGAAGAGCGCGCGATCGGGATGGAAGTCTCCACCGCCGCTGCCAACCTGACCGGCGGCGCTGACGCTGTCATCATGCGTCATCCCGCAGCCGTTGCCACCATCAAGAAGTTCATCACGGATCTCGTGTAATCGGAAGGAGGATACATACAATGGCTTTGAAAGGTCTTGACATTTTTAAGCTGTCTCCTAAGAAGAACTGTAAGGAGTGCGGCAGCCCCACCTGTATGGCATTCTGCATGAAGGTGGCGCAGGGTGCTGTGTCCATCGACAAGTGCCCCTACTTCTCTGACGACGCGAAGGCGATGCTCAACGAGCAGACCGCGCCTCCCATGAAGACCATCACCGTCGGCGATCACAAGCTGGGCGGCGAGACTGTCCTCTTCCGTCACGAGAAGACTCTGGTCAACAAGAACCTGTACGCAGTTTCCGTCTGCACCTGCATGTCCGCTGAGGAAGCCGACAAGAAGCTGGCCGACCTGCAGAAGGTTGACTACGAGCGTATCGGCGAGAGAATGTACGTTGAGTTCGTTTTCGTCGCCAACAAGCAGTCCGATCCCGCTGTCTACGCGGAGCTGGTCAAGAAGGCCGCTGCTACCGGCCGTGACCTGATCCTGGAGTGCTGGGATGTGGAGTGCGCCAAGGCTGCTCTGGCAGTCGCGGGCAAGAACGTCATTCTCGACGGCGCTACCCCTGACAACTACGAGGCTATGAACGCTGTCGCCAAGGAGGCCGGTGTTGTTCTGGGCGTTCACGCCGACACCATCTCCGACCTGTACGACACCGTGAAGAAGCTGGAAGCCGCCGGCAACAAGAATCTGGTGCTGGACGTCACCGGCAAGACCGCCAAGGAGACGCTGGCCAACGCCGTTCTGGTGCGCCGCACCGCCATCAAGGATGGCGACCGCAGCTTCGGCTATCCCTCCATCGTCAACGTCGCCCGTATCGCCGGCGGCGATGACCATCTGCAGACCGCCTACGCTTCCATGTTCACCGAGAAGTACGGCTCCATCATCGTCATGGAGCACATGACCTATGCGCAGGCGCTGCCTCTGTACGGCCTGCGTCAGAACATCTTCACCGATCCTCAGAAGCCCATGAAGGTGGAGAGCAAGATCTATCCGCTGAACGGCGCCGACGAGAACAGCCCCTGCGCCCTGACCGTGGACTTCGCGCTGACCTACTTCCTGGTTTCCGGCGAGTTGGAGCGTTCCAACCAGCCCGTGAACCTGATCATCACCGACGCTTCCGGCATGTCCGTTCTGACTGCCTGGGCTGCCGGTAAGTTCTCCTCCTCCACCGTCAAGAAGACCTTCGAGACCCTGGACATCGAGAACAAGATCAAGAACCGCACCCTGATTATCCCCGGCAAGGTCGCCGTTATGAAGGGCGAGATCCAGGAGAAGCTGCCCGGCTGGAACGTCGTTGTCGGCCCCACCGAGGCGGTTCAGCTGCCCAAGTACATGAAGGACAAGGAATACGAGGCCGCTGCCAAGGCTGCCGCCGCCGAGAACGCCGCCAAGGCTGCCACCACCGTGGAAGTCAAGGAGCTGTCCTTCGACGAGCTGCTGGCGACCAAGGTTCCCGAGATCAAGGTCGTGGACATGGGCGTCAAGTACAAGGGCTACAACCCCGAATCCCAGACCTTCGTCACCATCGGCGAGCGTATCCACTGCATTGCGCCCTCTGTCCGCAAGGCTATGGACGAGCGTGACCCCGAGCCTATCCTGAAGCGTGCTGCCGAGCAGATCGCTGCCGGCGCCACCTATCTGGACGTCAACATCGGACCTGCTGAGAAGGACGGTCCCGAGCGCATGATGTGGGCTGTCAAGCTGCTGCAGGAGAACTTCAACAATGTTCCTCTGGCACTGGACACCGCCAACAAGCGGGCTATCGAGGCCGGTATCAAGGTTTACAACCGCACCAACGGCAAGCCCATCGTCAACTCCGCCGACGCCGGTTCCCGTATTTCCAACATTGATCTGGCTGCTGCCAACGACGCCATCTGTATTGCCCTCTGCTCTGCAGACGGTATCGCTAAGGACAACGAAGAGCGCATGAAGCACTGCCACAACATGCTGGAGCGCGGCATGAGTCTGGGCATGGATGCCACCGACCTGTGGTTCGACCCCCTGTTCCTGGTCGTCAAGGGTATGCAGGACAAGCAGATGGAAGTTCTGGAAGCCATCAAGATGTTCGCATCGGAAGGACTGAAGTCCACCGGCGGTCTGTCCAACAACTCTAACGGCGCGCCCAAGACGCTGCGTCCCATCATGGACTCCGCTCTGGTCGCCATGGCGATGATGCAGGGTCTGACCTCCGCCATCGTCAACCCCTGCGACCTGCGTCTGATGGAGACCATCAAGTCCTGCGACATCTTCAAGAACCACGTCCTCTACTCCGACTCCTACCTCGACCTCTAAGCCCGCGCCCGCAGGGCGGGCGGCCAATGACGTTACGGACTCTGGGTGGTGGTTTGAACATCCTTTGGACCCCTCGACCGGTTGTGCGGCGGTTGTCCGTGCTGAGTGGGGGAGATGGAGGATGAATTTGGCACTGGGTGGTTGACGGACTGCTTTCGAGTCTGTTGTTTAAGGTGCCGGATGACCATAAACCCTGGAAGGTCGGCATTTGGCTGGCCGGGTAATGTGACTGACAGTTTTCCCATGCACTACATGGCTGGGAGGGAACCTCCCTCCCAGCCAGTTTGCTTTTTCTGCTTTGGAAGAATTTGCTGCATTTGAAAGCCCCGGCGTGGTGCCGGAAACCAAACTGGTATATTCAGCCTTCGGGCTTAATATATATTATCTTCAGGATTCAAAAAATTGGGAGGAATTTACATGAGCGTATTAACCGATCTCATTTATGGCGGTTCCAATGCCGTTGCGGGACTGACCGAAGGTGCCGTAAACGACGCCATTGCCAAGTACGGCGCAGACAAGGAGATTGCCTTCCCCGATACCGCATACTTTTTCCCCACCATTTACGCTGCCACCGGCGTAAAGGTCAAGACTCTGGGCGACCTGCCCGCCTGCGTGGGCGTGCTCAAGAGCCTGATCACCAATCAGGAGGATCTGGGTCAGGCGCTGAACGCCGGCCTTGCTACCGCTGTCGGCGCGGAAATTCTTGAGGGACTGAAATACGTCGACGGTGCCAACCCCTACGAAAACGAGTCCGGCATCGGCTTCGTTCCCGACCCCATCATCCGTTCTCTGGGCGTGCCGCTGGTCACCGGCGATATCCCCGGCGTGGCCGTTGTGCTGGGCAAGGCGGACAATGCCGAGGACGTTGTTAAGGTGGTCAAGGACTACCAGAGCAAGGGCATCATGACCTTCATGGTGGGCGACGTCATCGAGCAGTGCGCCGAGGGCGGCGTCAAGATGGGTCTGGAGCTGCGTGTCATTCCTCTGGGACACGACGTGACCTCTGTCATCCATGTTGTTACCGTGGCCATCCGTGCCGCACTGATTTTCGGCAACGTTCAGCCCGGCAATCTGGCCGCTCTGCTGGACTACACCAAGAACCGTGTTCCCGCCTTTGTCAATACCTTCGGCGCCATTGACTCCGTGGTGGTTTCCGCCGGTGCGGGCGCCATCGCTCTGGGCTTCCCCGTGGTCGTGGACATCGATCTGGGCGAGAATCAGGTTCCCGGCGCTCTGGAGTCTGTATGCGACCACGCCGAGACCGTGAAGAAGTCTCTGGAACTGCGGAACATCAAGATCAAGGTAAAGGAACTGCCCATCCCCGTGGCCTTCGCCGCCGCCTTCGAGGGCGAGATCATCCGCAAGGCCGACATGCACAACGAGATCTGGTCTGCCAAGAACCCCACTGCCGAGCTGGTGGTGATGCGGGAGCTGAATGAGGTGGAGGATCACAAGATCACCATCGTCGGCCCCGACTTCGATCAGGCCAAGGATCTGGCTCTGGCGACCTACGTTGAGGTGGCCGGTAAGAAGATGCAGGTGGACTTTGAGTCCGTTATCGAGCGGAAGTTCCACGCCTGGTTCAACTACATGGAAGGCGTCATGCACACCGGCCAGCGCAATCAGGTTCGTATCCGTGTCAGCAACGCGGCTTACGAGGCGGGTCTGCGGCTGAAGGACTTCGCCGAGGTTCTGTACGTTATGATCATGGACGAGTTTGACGCCGTTGTGGACAAGTGCCAGATCACGCTGATCACCGACGCCGCCGAGGCGGAGAAGTTCCGCGACGAGGTGGCTATGCCCCGGTACAACCAGCGCGACGACCGTCTGGCGTCCATGACCGACGAGGCCGTTGACCGTTACTTCACCTGCATCATGTGCCAGTCCTTCGCCCCCGCCCACTGCTGCGTGGTCACCCCCGAGCGTCTGGGTCTGTGCGGCGCCGTGTCCTGGCTGGATGCCAAGGCCACTTACGAGCTGAACCCCAACGGCCCCTGCCAGCCCATTTTCAAGGAAGGCTGCGAGGACGAGCGCACCGGTCGCTTCCAGTCCGTCAACAAGGCAATCTCCGACGCGACCCACGGCGCTGTTGAGAACGTCACCCTGTACTCCATCCTGGAGGATCCCATGACCTCCTGCGGCTGCTTCGAGTGCATCTGCGGCATTGAGCCGATGTCCAACGGCTTCATCGTTGTGAACCGGGAATACAAGGGCATGACCCCTGCCGGTATGACCTTCGGCGAGCTGGCCTCCTGCACTGGCGGCGGCGTCCAGACCCCCGGCTACATGGGTCACGGCCGTCACTTCATTTCCTCCAAGAAGTTCATCGCTGCCGAGGGCGGCATCGAGCGCATTGTCTGGATGCCCAAGGAGCTGAAGGACGACGTTGCCGAGCGTCTGAACAAGACGGCCAAGGAACTGTACGGCATTGACAACTTCACCGACATGGTTGCCGACGAGACCGTCACCACCGACTGCGAGGAACTGCTGAACTGGCTGACCGAGAAGGGTCACCCGGTGCTGGGCATGGAGCCTCTGATGTAATGAAATTGAGATTGCGCCCGGGAAGGAAACTTCCCGGGCGTAGTTTTTTGTGGCTTCCCCTACTGAACGAGGAGAGCCTTTGGGGGACGGATCGCCACACCAGTGCTGCGGCATTGGCTTGCAATGCCCCCTATTGAGGAGCACATGCGTTCAGTCAGGTTATGACGCCGGGGGGATGAGCATATCAAATTTAATATAGGTAAAAAAATACTGATTTCGCTGGACAATTGCGGGGAGCTATGTTATACTTGAAAAGAAAATAAAATTTCAGGCGGCGCTATCATTCCGTCCGGGAGTTTCGGCAATTTTTGCCGGATGGCAGGGCCTCGCCCAAAAAGAAAGAGGTTATCCTTATGCCAAAAGTCGTATTTCAAATCGAAGGCGGCAAGCCCGTTACCGTCGATTGCAACGTCGGCGATAACCTTCTGGAGTTGGCTCGCCGTGCCAATGTGGCAATCGACGCTCCCTGCTCCGGTAACGGTTCCTGTGGCAAGTGCCGCATCAAGCTGGTGGAGGGAGAGTTGGAATCCTACCCCAGCCGCCATATTTCCGACGAAGAATATGCCGAAGGCTGGCGCCTGAGCTGCAGCTCGAAGGTCGTCGGCAACTGCACCGTGTTCGTTCCGGACATTGCCAGCGCCTACCAGTCCCGGATGAAGACCGCCGATTTGAGCAGCCCGCAGGAGGTCGCCATTTTTGACGCCTGCCAGAGCCAGCTGAAACAAAGCGGCATTCACTTTACCAATCAGTTCCGGGCGGTGGTCGTGACCATGGCCGAGCCGAGTCTGGACGACACCATGCCCGACAACGAGCGCCTGACATGGGCGCTTGAGGAAGCGCTGGGCGTAGAGAAGGTGGAGATTCCCTTCTGCGTCATGGTGAAGCTGGCCCACGTTCTGCGGGAAAACAGCTTCCACGTGTGCGTGAAGGGCGAACTTCTGGGCGATACCTTCCGCTGTATGGAAGTTTGCGCCCCGGAGGACACTGCCATCGTCGGCTGTGCCATCGATATCGGCACTACCACGGTCACCATGGTGCTGACCGATCTGACCACGGGCAAAATTCTGGCGAAGGGTTCCTCCGGCAACGGCCAGATCCGCTACGGCGCGGACGTCATCAACCGCATCATCGAGCAGGGCAAGCCCGGCGGCAGGAAAAAGCTTCAGGACGCCATCCTGAAGGAGACTCTGAACCCCATCATTGCCAATCTGTGCAAGTCCGCGGGGGTCACATGCCCGTCCATTCTGCGCATGAGCGTGGGCGCGAATACTACCATGAACCACCTGTTGGTGGGCGTGGATGCCCAGAGCGTCCGCATGGATCCGTACATCCCCAGCTTCTTCCTCTGGAACGGACTGCTGGCGCAGGACTTGAAGATTCCCGCCAACCCACTCGCGCCGGTACTTATCGCCCCCAACATCGGTTCCTACGTGGGCGGCGACATCACCGCCGGTACGCTGGCCTCCGGCATCTGGGACAGCGACGCGCTGAGCCTGTTCATCGACCTTGGCACCAACGGCGAGATCGTGTTCGGCAACCGGGACTTCCTTGTGAGCTGCGCCTGTTCTGCCGGCCCCGCCTTTGAGGGCGGCGACATTTCCTGCGGTATGCGCGCCACGGACGGCGCCATCGAAGCCTGCACCGTAGACAAAGTGACCATGGAACCCACCGTTTCCATCGTGGGCGACGAAGGACAGAAGGCCGTCGGCATCTGCGGCAGCGGCATCATCGACATCATTTCCGAGCTGTACCGCTGCGGCATCGTCAACGCCAAGGGCCTGTTCATCCGGGAGGGCGAGCGCGTCCGCCGGGATCATCACGGCATGGGCCGCTACGTTATTGCCTTTGAAAACGAAAGCGAGACCGGCCGGGAAGTGTCCATCAATGAAGTGGACATTGACAACTTCATTCGTGCCAAGGGCGCGATCTTCTCCGCCATCGCAACATTGCTGCAAAGCGTGGATATGCCCGTGGAAGCCATCGAGAACGTCTATGTCGCAGGCGGCATCGGCTCCGGCATCAACATGAAGAACGCGGTGAATATCGGCATGTTCCCGGATGTGGAGCTGGAAAAGTTCCACTACATCGGCAACTCCTCTCTGGCTGGCGCTTACGCCATGGTCATGAGTGACGAAGCCGCCGCAAAAACGGCGGAAGTGGCCGCAAACATGACCTATCTGGAGCTTTCCACATACCCCGGCTACATGGATTCCTTTGTAGCTGCCTGCTTCCTGCCCCATACGGACAAGCGGCTGTTCCCCCATTCCATTCAGGAGGCGTAACATGCTGGAGGCAATGCACCATGTGGCGGTGATTGCTTCGGAGGAAGCCCGAACCCTGGATTTTTATGTCAACAAGCTGGGGTTCACTCTGGAGAGCCAAGTCTGGAGGCCGGAGCAGCGGGATTATCTGCGGATGCTGCGGCTGGGGAATTTGGTGCTGGAGCTGTTCATCAAGCCCGACGCTCCTGCCCGGCTGACTCTGCCAGAGGCTCTGGGTCTACGGCATTTGGCCTTCCGGGTAACGAACATTCAGGCGGCTCGGGACTGGCTGAACGCACAGGGCATCGAGACGGAACCGATTCACGAGGACAAGGCAAACGGAGGGCACTATGTATTCTTCCGGGATCCCGACGGTCTGCCTCTGGAACTACACGATTAAGGAATAAGGAATATGCAAGTAGAAAACCACAAAGAAGAAGCCCCTTTTGCCCATTACGCGGAGCTGTTTCGCGATCTAAATCCCGCCGCCGTGACGGCGAGACTGTCGGACGTCCGCTGGGACGGGAAGGAATTCACGCTCAGTCTTCTGGGCAGGGCGTTTGCCATTGCCCACCCGGACTATGCCATCCGCGCGCTGGACGGCGGGGCGCTGCCGCCGCTGCCCTCCCAGACGTTTCTGCTGCGCTATCTGCTGGAAAGCAAAGATGTGGTCTGGCAGGGGCAGTGGAAGACCTTCCGGGAGATGCCCTGGGGGGAGATGTACATCAAGCCCTACACCGGCCGTGTGCTGACCCGTGCGGCCTTCACCTTCGGCACCCGGCTGCCGGCGTTCAGGGCTGCCTGCGAGAAAATGCAGGCGCTGCCCATGAAGCACGGAGACGCGGGCTATCAGTTCGACCTGATCGGCGGCTATCGGATGCAGATTCTCGTCTGGGAAGGGGACGATGAATTCCCCCCCAACGCGCAGGTGCTCTATTCCGACAATTTTGCGGAAGGCTTCGCCGCGGAAGATCGGGTCGTGGCGGGAGATATTCTGATCTCCACGATCAAAAGCCAGATGTAATACTGAACTCCAATTAAAATCTTTAAAAAAGATTTTAATTGCCTGAAGGGCATG
>OLXK01001004.1_pt1 | contig 22719 bp, 18 predicted proteins | sample 1674321 | NCBI WGS metagenome assembly OLXK01 (sample SAMEA103958162, study PRJEB25191) | human gut metagenome | reverse complement strand
GAGTCTCCAGCTCCCATTCGATCTCCACCGCCGTCTTATCCGTATTCGGCATCACAAACTGCTTCGCATTCCCAGTCGCGATCACACGCCCCAGATAATAGAATTCCTTGGATATCTTATCATCCTTATTCTTTCTCACAAACAGCTGCACATCTATGCCACGTTCTGTTGCGTTCAGGAAATTCTGCACATCTTCCGAATCCATGCTTCTTCCGCTTTTGGAAATCGCGATCAGCCGGTTCTCTGCTACGAAATGATCTTCGTATTTCGTGGTATCGCTGATATTGTCCTGCTTATCGTAGTTAATGAATATCGGAAATGTCTTAGTCTTTTTATCATATTTGTAACCGCCGATGTTCAGCGGCACTTCATTTCTCTCCCAGTTCAGCAGACGGCAGGCATCCTCATATGTATATTTCTGATACAATACCAGATTCGTATCCTGATAATGGTAACTGTAATTGACCTTATATCTCGAGATTCCGAAGTCCACCAGTTCCTCCAGAATCGCACAGAATTCCGGATTCTGTAACATTTTCCCATACACATCGGAAATGCCGTAATCATCCTGTTCCTTCTTCAGAAATACACACTGTGCGTAAGTCTTCTTTGCCGCGCTCGTCGGAAATTCATTGGTCATCATATTGATCACATTTTCCATGCAGTGCTCGTCCATCTCACAATGATACTTCTCGGATAAATGCTTCCGCAGACGCCCAATGATTCCATGGTGATACTGCAACGTACGTTTCAACAATTCCAGCTCATGAATCCGCTTGCCACTTGCCAGCTTTTTGGAAATGAATTCGATTGCTTTTTCTTCGTCTTCTGACAGTCGGATGGTATATTCCTTTTCGTATTTCACAAGGAATTTATAATACGAACCCAGGCTGTTATTATCGAAGATCCGCAGCACATCCATTTCCCCATATTTATCAAAATCCGCAAGCGCCGGGATATGCCCCAGCTTATTCTTCAGATTCGTATAATTCTCCCGGATTAATTTGATATCGCTGAAGTTCGCATTATCAATTGCCTGGAAAATCCGCTTTCTGGAAATCTCATCGAAGTGAATCGTGCTCGCACCCGGAATCACTCTGCCGCCTTCCGTGACATAGCGGCGGATATTGTCCTTGTTATAACTGCGGTCTCCGGACAGCGCAATCGGAATCATAAAGTTATTCCGATAATTTCCGATGAAATCCAGTACAACGACATATTCTTTGTTCTCGGCTTTTCGAAGCCCACGACCAAGCTGTTGGATGAACACGATCGGCGACTCTGTCGGACGAAGCATGATGACCTGATTGATCTCCGGCACGTCCACACCCTCGGAAAATATGTCTACGGAAATGATGTAGTCCAGGGCATCTTCGGATTCTTCTCCTGCCAGCCGTTCGATCGCTGCTGCTCTCGCTTCTTCCGAATCACTACCGCTCAGCACCAGCGTCCGCCAGCCCTTAGCATTGAATTTCTTCGACAATTCCTTCGCCTCATCAATCCGGCTACAGAAAATCAACCCCTTCACGCGGTCGCCACTGTATCCGAAATATTCCGCCTGTTTCATGACATTTTCCACACGTTCTTCGGATGTCAGATAACGGAAATTCTCCACCTTTTCTTCGGATGATTTTCCCGCATCTGCAATAATATCCAGATCCGTGATTCCAAAATAATGGAACGGACACAACAGATCTTCCTCCATCGCATCCTGCAAACGAATCTCATATGCAATCTGATGATTAAAGATTTCGTAAATGTTCCTGCCTTCGAGATTGTCATCTCGTTTATCCGGCGTTGCGGTCATACCAAGCCACAGCTTTGGTTCGAAATAGTCCAGGACTTTTTTGTAGCTGTTGGCGGCGCTGTGGTGGGCTTCGTCAGCGTATGTCAAGATAGGTCTAACGATTTTTTTTGCCATAATTTAGATGGCAGAAAATTAACCTAAAGTATCTACCTTAACATACATCCGTTTTGTCACTTCAATGCATTAAAGGTATCCTCAAGGTTTGCATATACCGTTGCACTTCCGTCTTTTTTGTAAATTGAAAATTTCTTATCTGAACGCCTATATTTTATCTCATAAACTTCTCCGGTACTCTTTTCTGTAACCTCTATTTGATGATGGATATCTTCCCACCCTTTAGCATCCTCATATCTAACACTGTATTTTCCCAGACACTCAAGCATACAACAAAGGGCAAATGAATAATATTCCTTATTGTATCCATAAAGACGTGTGCTTCCCATAAGGAAAATGTTGTCACCTTCAATTCTTATATATCTTTCCTTTGGCTTATAGGCACTATAATCATGCAAAGCATCCATCACTCCCGGTACACTTATGAAGTATTTTCTCCAATTTGTTATCTTACCGATATCTCTATTACAAATATTAATTAGTCCACCACCGATATCGTTAATATCAAACAAAGGATCATTAATCAGATCCATTAACATTTTCCGTCTGGTTTTATATGTTCCATGCTTCTCATTGCTCTGAATTCTAAGCAAACGTTTCCAACTAATATCTCGGTCAAAGTCTACAAGGAAACTTGAATTGTTACTATCATCTAGATGATAATCTCCCTTACAAAGTAAGGCTCTTCTCAAATTATTAGCAAACGATCTGTTAATACCCACATATTTTTCTTTCTTGGAACCATATTCAAATTCACCAAATATAGATCCATATATCTTCAGATATTTTCTGAAGGCATTTTTGCTATTCTTATCTTCCTCTGCTGTCCAACCATCTATTTCACCATTTTCATATTTTGACAAAATACCAGCAGCTTCAAGAAGGAATCCAATTTGTCCGTTGAAATACTTATTATCTTCTGCATTAAGAATCAACTCCTTCCACTCATCATCTCGCTTCATCAATTTTGCTTTTAGGCATTCTTCTTCAAAACAGTCTGAATCAAAGCCATATCCTGAATATTCAGTTATCTCTGCAAGATGACTAATTATATCGGAACTATATGGAAGTAGCCTACGCACACCTTTGCTAATGGCCCTTTCATAATCATCACCACCATTGTAGTTGGTTTCCCTACTCAGCGTTGTCATAACTCTCATCCAGTCTTTCAGCTGCCGACCGAATTTATCTGAATCTGCAATAGACGTCTTATTTGTAAGTACAAAGCCCAAATAGGCATCTGCTTGAATTCTGCCTTCATAATCGGAGTCGTGTCTATCCATTATCCATTTAAACATCTGGACTTCGTCAAAATATTTATTATTTGGTGCAAAAATAACTTGCTTCTTCCCATCTGTTATAAGATCAAACAATTCGAAAATATCTACGAAGCTGTTCGCTACCTTCTGCCCATCCCATTTTGCATTATATCCTTGGAATCTATTTATAAACTCAAGCTGGCTATAACCTATGATTTCTTTTATCTCCTGTCTTACAGCATCACGACCTACCGCGACCATATGAGCCGCATATTCGTTAATCAGATAATTAATGAACAAGTTCATAATTTTGTCATCATACAACCTTGTCTCAGGCTCTCTAAAGGTCCAGAATACATCAGACCATTCTCCATCTAATTTTGCTATATAGTCATCTTTTGGAGTGTCCAATTCATCATTAATATACTTTGACAACTTTGCTTTAAAATTTTCATAGCAAGTAAGATCTTTTCCGCGTGCATTTAACTTGATATAAATACTATCTCCAAGATTGTACTCTCCAAGATCAAGGAAATAGAAGTACAGTGGACAATCATCATCAGCATTTCCAGAAAGTAGGTTAAAGAACTCTGATAGGTTCGCATTCTTAAACAGCGCGTGAATAGAATCTAGCATATTCAGCATCGATTTGATGGTAGGATCATTCTTCCAGGATGAACTGAACCAGTTGTTATTAGTAATCTCCTCACTTACAGACTTAATCTCCGAAAGCTTTTTGTCTTTCCTAATAATAAGCGGCTTGCTAGTTAGATTCTTGCAGAAGTCCCTCGATGTTGTTCGGGTTTCGTATGTAAACTTTGCTATACGTTTATTTGAGCCCTTGTCCATCTTCTTCTCTAACGCAAGCATAAGATACACATGAATCAGGTAAAGGGTTGTCAGACGCTGCTGTCCATCTATAGGTGTAAAAAGCTTGCCGTTCGCACTTCCATAAACAAAGTTCAAATCAAGATCCGTCTTTGTATCAAGCGCATTTTTTATGCTCTCCAGAAAATTGTTTCGAATATCCTCGACATTTTCTCTACCCTGTGCATAATCTCTCTGAATTACCGGTATTTCTATTGAATACTCATCCAGGAGTTCCCAAAATGTTATTTTTTCATTTCCTTCCATTTTAGATTTCCTCCTTCATATCTTCTATATCTTCTGCCAGATAATCAACTATAGTCTGTACCATTTTATCGAAGTAGTCCTGCCTATCATGTTTATCCCACAAATACATTTGGGAAACCGTCTTTGAATAGAACTTCAGGAAGACATTCTTCGTGCATAACGGAATAAAACTTTCAATTCCACTCTTTTCAAGGATTTTGTTTCTCTTGACCGGGAAGATATGGTTTCCGTACCCACGGTTAGTCCTCTGATCCAATAGGGTAAGATTTGATATTTCATTAATTGGCTTTTCTTCTACTGAGGATTCTCCTGAGAAAAATGCTATAACTTTATTATACATTTCATCATACTGAGGTGCAGATTCATCTTCGTATAATTTTTTTGTATAGATATTATCAATTTCAGCCTTAAGATCCTCCGGCATTCCAACCTCTGAATCTATATATGGTTTTGCTTCCTCAAGCCACTCCTCTCGCTCTTTTTTATTCTGAGCTCTATCTGTTGTGACAGAGTGAATATGCTCGATATCCCACTTTTGTCTCTGATAGGCATCAAATGGGAAGCGTGGATTGGAATCCGTATTCTGCTGCATAGAAATTACATTAAATAGCAACAGCATATTTTTGATCTTGTTCTTCTCTGCTTTCTTTCCAGAATACTGCAATGAATTCAGATATTCTCTTACAACCTCTTCTCCGAATTCAAAATCGTCTTTATCTGTATCCTCAAATTCAATCTCAGAGATTATTTTCTTCTTTAACTCCATTACAAATTCTGTTTTTGTATGTCCTCGATAAAGATTACATAAATTTTCAAAGTACTCCTCAGACTGATTCTCATCTTTAGAAAGTAAAACACCAATCAAATGATACCACTCTCTGTCCTCGTACCAGTCTATGAACATATTATAAAAGCTTTCGACCTTACCCCAAAAATCCTCTAGCATTTTGGAATATTTATAGTCACCAACATCTACATACTCCCTCTTCATGTATTCTATTTCACGGTTAAAAATTATAAATGTATAGGTTTCCCTATTTAACTGTTTCTCATTTTCAATGTAAAATTCTGGATACTTCTCAACTCGGCTCTTTATAATTTCATTGGCCATTATTTGAAAAATTAATTCCATATGGGTATCAATACTACTGAATTTTCCCGAACCAGTAAGGAACCTCCACATATCTTCTCTTTGCAAAGTTGCTTCCATGTTATCCCATGCAGTACTGATTTTAATCTGACTGGCCGTAATTTCTTTTTCTGACTCCCCTTTATAGTTATCTTTTTTTAGAAGAAGAGCCTTGATAAGTTCAGCATTTGTCAGCTTAATCTTGCCCATGTTTATGTTAGTAAATATAATCTCTGGCTTTACGTCACCATTAATTTCGTACCAAATAAAGCGTGTATAAGTTCTAATTTTTTCGCGAATCTCAGCGCCGATTGCTTTGTAATCATATGTATTCTCAAGCCATTTCTTTACCGTCAAATAAGCATTTGTGATATGATATGCGTCGATGTCTTCTTCATTTAGCGCAACTTCGTCTATGACTTCTCCGGAATTTGGATCGAGTTTCACAATTCCTAGAGACTCTAGCCAGTCATGCATCTGAGTCTTATTCTGATAATTCATGACAAAAAGTTTAGCTTTCTCTTTATAGAGCATCTTCTCAATACAAGTAAGGATAATAAAAAGTGTGGTCAGCCTCTGCTGCCCATCTATTACTATCCAGCCTTTTTCTTTATCTTCCTTTACAACCAATGGTTGAAGGCAATAGAATCGGCTTTCATTACCTTTTTCATAATCAAACTCGCTAAGGTCATTTAATAACTGTTGAACCTGCGATTCTTTCCATCTATATCCACGCTGATAATTTGGAACAAAGAACTGCATTCCTTGTGGCATTGACTTATTAGCCAGAAGTTCTTCAACTTTCTTTGTTCCCATACTATTACTTACTGACATTTTTCATCCTCCATTATAGTTTTTCTTCTTGATTCCACGTAAACATCAAAGTATGTCATAATACTAATGACACAACCCTATTATCCTATTGTTTCACTTTCTTAGCTATAGTTTTCACAATCTTACTACTATTCTTCAATAACTTTTTACTACTATCAGCCAGTCCCAGAATACCCGCTGCAGCTACAGGTGACCCATGGTGCTAGAATATAAATAGTACAAGCCAAAATGAGAAATTCCAAATACACATAAGCATGGTACAATAGAGACATGCTGAAGGAGGATCTCATATGGCAAAGCAACATGACAAACAATTTAAACTTGATGCAGTCCAGTACTACGAGGATCATAAAGATCTTGGTGCACGTGGATATGCAGAAAATCTTGGCATCGGATACAGCACATTAACAAAGTGGCTGAAAGACTTCCGGGAATCAGGTGATATTCCTGTTCGTGGTTCTGGTAATTATGCATCTGATGAGCAGAAGGAAATTGCCCGTCTCAGACGTGAATTACGTGATGCCCAAGATGCACTTGATGTGTTAAAAAAAGCAATCAACATTCTGGGAAAATGACGGAAACTATTTATCTCGAAGTGTCTGAAAAGACGGAAGCTGCCAAAAAGGCTGGACGCCGGGTTTCCGTCTCCGGAATGTTGAAATTTCTAGGTGTCTCCCGCTCAGGATATCTTGCATGGCTCCACCACGTACCTTCTGATACAGAAAAACGTCGTAAAGCTGTAAAAGCAAAAATACAGGATATTTATGATGATTCCAAGCAGAACTACGGTGCTCCGAAAATCACTGTAGAACTTCGAAAAACTGGTGAAGTCATTTCGGAAAGAACCGTTGGTACATATATGCGCCAAATGGAAATCCGTGCTCAGTGGAGCAAACCATGGACGATCACCACAAAAGATTCCGATTTCAGCACTGAATTACAAAATATCCTTGATGAGCAATTTAATCCTGATCGTCCGAATGCAGTCTGGTGTTCGGATATTACCTACATCTGGACAATAGATGGATTTGTCTATCTGACCAGTGTTATGGATTTATTTTCCAGAAAAATCATAGCCTGGACGCTTTCAGAAACACTGGAAGTATCTTGCGTGATTGATACTATAAACAAAGCCAAAGCTCGCCGAAATATCGATCAACCATTAATTATCCATTCGGATCGTGGCAGCCAGTATGTTGCAAAGGAATATAAAAAAGCAACCGAAAATATGCAGCGTAGCTACTCGAAGAAAGCTTTTCCGTGGGATAATGCATGCATTGAATCCTTTCATTCTGTTATCAAACGTGAATGGCTCAATCGCTTTAAAATCCGAGATTATAAGCAAGCATACCAGTTGATTTTTGAATATCTGGAAGCTTTCTACAATACGAAACGAATTCATAGCCATTGCAACTATATGTCGCCAAACGAATTCGAACGAGTGTATGAAAGAACGCACACTGAGGCTGAGCTTCTGGCAGGTTAAAATGGGGAGAAATTTCTCATTTTAACTTGTACTAAATCTTGACATAGGACCACCATATTTATTTAAACACCCATCGCACAGCCCCAATTTTTCTCCACCTATAAGTGTTTTACCACAAGCCCAACATTTCTTATCATTGCTCATTTTTCGCATCCTCCATGGAAACAACAATCATGTCCCTTTCCTTCAATAATAATCCTGATTTAACAGTCTCCTGAATATCCTCTCTAAACTTGAGCCAGTAATCTTGTGTATCATCTGAATAAGTCGAATTATTCTGCATCAACACAACTGCTGATTGATTTCTTTTGTTAAGCGGTTTATCCACAAAATCTGAAAGCATCATTTGATAACTGCCTAATAGTTCCTTCGATGTTGCACGATCTCCCAAATAATCAAGAACTCTCATCTGCACACCAACATACTTTGTTGTTAATTGCAAATCCTGTGCAACATAACCCAAATATGTTTTTATCTGATCTCCTAAAAACAGAAAAACGAGTCAGTTTAGCTAAATGTTCAGAACTTGTCTTTAGATCTTGAATAATCCGGGGTAAAATCCATCAGCTGTCCGGTATATGGAAATCACAGTTCCGTTTTAATGGAAATCATGATTCCGTCAAAAAAGAAATCACTTTATATTCAAAACCTTATAATGAATGTATGCACCTAATGGTGTAAATTCATTACAAGGAGGTCTCAATTATGACCAAATATCGAGAAATCATCCGGCTTACCGGACTATCGTCTATATATGCACTATGGTGCGTTTACTTTTGTTCTCGCCTTCTAAGTCTGGCTTTTTCATTCCTCTTTTTACGCTTTAATTCTTTTAAATTTTCATTTAATAATACTATATCAATATTAGAAAAATATGATTTAAATTTTAGAGAGAATAAATTTTTATTTGTTATGTTACTGTAAAAAAGGAAATTCCTTCTTTGCAATACTGGAATGCAAAGCAAGGACCTGATATATCCTACACAACATATCTTTAACAACATTAATGTCTTTTTCCCATGAATCATATACCATATTCATAGGAGAACTATATGAAAAGTATTCTCTTTTAAACTTTAAGTCTTCGAATAACTTAATTACGGAGTTGTCAAATATTCCTTTGCTATTACAAAAATCCGATTTGAATATGTTTTTCAACTTATAATGACTAATCCTATATGGATCAAATCATTCATAACTCATATGAAGTATTGATTGATGGTAAAGTATCCATGCGTGAGCGTCACGGATTAAAAGCAACCCAGAAAGGAGGCCTCCATGAATAATTATTGTGCATTCAGCAAAGATCATCATTGTATCAAGTGGCAAGATTATGTGTTAGCTCGTCTTGAACTGGAAGAATGCGATGAATTATGTCATGGCAACTGGATTGAAATAGAATCTCTCCAGCGTCAAGTAGATTTCCTGAAAAAGCTTCTGGAAGAAAACAGCATTGTATTACCAGACGATTACTATGACCTATGATTTATTCAGTTGTATTTATAATTAACAGACAGTTACCTGATAATTAGCATCAAATAGCACTGGCTCAGTCTCCGTGAGGGTGGCTCTCATCCTCCGTGAGACTGGCTCAGTTTGATCGTGCAAGTGGTTCACTTGGAACGGAATATACAAGTACATTTTTCCAAAGTATATACGCTGTAATCAACATTAATTATTGATATTGTTAACAGTTTCTCTATCCAACGGATCCGATCATCACAAAATATGTATCATATTCTTACATATATTTTCGAACTTCCACCAAAATATGTTTACAAATTTAATTATCTCTTAATATAAATATATACCTAACATTAATCAACAAAAGTAATCTTTTACTTATACAATCAATTATTATCCCTGTTCCATTTCAATATCCGATACATCAGAATAGAAATTATTAGTGTAATTATTTACTATCCCTGTATCTTGTGCTTTCTTTTTTTCTTCGTCTGTAAAAGCCATTCCCTCACCAATAATTCCATTGTCTTCAAGAACTAATGCCCATTCCAATATCTTATTTCTCACGTTACTAAGTATTTGGTATATCTCGCATTTAGATGTAAAAAAAGCAAACTCCGTTTTAAATCCATCTGTTGACCTATTTAATAAGTCATTTACCTCCGCGTTTAGCGAAAAATGAATATTGTTCTCATGCGATGTATAAATCTCCCACAACAATGATATCGATTGATTCATTGGAATGCTTGATAAAATTTTTCCCATTTCAGGCGTTAGTATAACTGGTATCCATCCTCTATACGGATTCCACGCCCTATACTCTCCATGTATCATTCTATAATCAGGTACTTCTCTTTTATATCCATTTTGCTCATTATTAATCCACTCTTCAAAATCTGACAGTTTAAGTTTTCTAGCTACCAAATATGCTTTCCTTAGCAATGATTCTATACTTACACTTTCATCAAGAGCTTCTTTCTCTAATTGAATTACTATTCCTTCCAATTATCTTCCTCCTAAAATAAATCAGGAATTTTTGCTACAATCCCAGATGCTATTAAGCTTCCCGATACACCAACTGCAAGATTTTTGATCTCTGTTAACAGCATTTTTATTTTACCCGGATTATCTCGTTTTTCAACAAGTTCCTCTACTCTTGCTATTCTTTCCCTCAAATCTGACGCATTGTCTCCAAATTCTTCATCAAATAAATCATCATATTTTTTTATATTCCCAATTATGTCACTAATCGCATCATAATCAAAATTCTGTTTCATACTTTGTGTCTGCGACGAGTTAATGGTCCCTTGCTGAATCTGAACTCCAGTAACATCACCATAAAAATTATTGGTGTTATAAGATTGTTTTTCATGCAAAATTGCATTCTCCTTTCTTTCAAAATAGGTCAACAGACCAGGAAGTATTGTAAGCTTCCAACATCCCGTAATATAATATCCATAATTTGATATCAGTCCATATTGCTTTAATTTTTCAAATTCTAAAGACAAATCATCTTCCAAATATGTAGGTATTTCAACATCATTATTTGTAACTACATAATCTTCTCTACAATATCCCTGGCATATTAATGAAACAAGCTCCTCTGCGGAACTATCTAATATTCTAATATCACCAACTGTTGGTTGTCCCATGACAATAGACGTTGCCCTCTCTCTTCTTGCATTCATTTTTAATTGTCTTTCTGAATCACGTCTCTGCTTATCAGCTATTTTTTTATCAGAAGCAAGCTTTTTCTTAAATTGACGTTCCATTTCTTTTTGGTACTTTTCAAATGATCTTTCTAATGAACTTTTTGCCATAAATATCACTTCCTATCTATTATCATTTCTCAACGATTTTATTACTAAGTTTTCTTCTAGATTATTTATCCTCATTTAAATCGGCAAATACCTGTCTACAGGCAACTTTTATTCTTTCATTCATTGTCAAACTCTCTATCACTATTTTCATACATCAATTCAAAAATAGTTTCTTCTACTACCCGGACACATTCCTCTGTATTTTTCTTAATATCATTACCCCAGAAGCGAATTACTGTCCATCCCATAAACAGCAATTTTTTGTTAACTTTATCGTCCCTCTCTCTATTTCTGGAGATTTTTTCAATCCAAAATTCACTGTTATTACTCTGTTCCAAACGAGGTTTAAGCACTTCCCAATCTTTACCATGAAAAAACTCTCCATCACAAAATATAGCAATTTTATACTTTGTCAATGCGATATCCGGTTTTCCAGGTAGCTTTTTATAATTTTTCCTATACCGATATCCTTTTTTCCACAATGCCTTACGAAGTAATACTTCAATCTTGGTATTATTAGATTTGATATGTTGCATGTTTTTTCTGCGTTGTTCTGGAGTTAGTACATCAGCCATGTCTATTCCTTCTTTTTAAAAGCATTAGTCTTAATATAGTTTGCAATAACAGGATTATCTTTCATTACGCCTAGTAACATTTGATGATATTTAACAACCCTGTTTTCCATTGAATTAATTCTTCTGGCATCAAATATTTCTACTTCATCTTGAGCTGGCAAGATTATTCCAATGTTGTTTGCATTCATCATCATACTGTATGCCAGAAGTTGAAGTCTGTCATCTCTAGAATCACCATTCCTATAATCTTTGTACTTAACATCTAATACCACTGTCTCTCCACTTTCTTGATCAGTAAGAATTAAATCAGGCTTTATTGAACCTGAAATATATTTTCCAGGGTTCTCCAATCCCTCTTCTTCCAAAAAAACATCCGTTTTATTGTCATATTTTTCTAATCTAATGCCCGTATTATCCTTACTTCTATAAGATGCAATGCCATTTTTCTTAAAATACGCTCTCACATATACTTCGAAAAGCTTTTCCATTGATATTGCATATGGTAAAATATATCCTGTTGTGCTGACATCTCCATTTGATTCAATGGATATATCATCTAAAATCATTTTTGCCATTGCCATCACTGGTTTATAATAAATATAACACCCTGAAAACTTTAGTCCATTGCACGCCTCACCATCACACTGAATATCTGATATATTCCTTAATGCATTTGAACAATACGAAATCATACTGGTATAATTATTATTATCCTTGCCGCAATCTTTAAAATACTCTATAACAAAACGCTTTGATTTTTTCAATGCTGCCTTTAAAATTTGATTCTCAATAATATCTTCCGAAAATTGCAAATATTGACAATAAAATCTGTCATTTCTGCCATGCATAGTATTTGCTCTTATATTTTTCTCAATAACAATTTTCCCCTTAACCTTTCCAGTCAGATTCTTCTCTTTTTTCATCATTCTTCCCATAAGTGGTTTCTTACATAATAATCTAAGCAATGTAAGAAATACAGTAACTGTAATAATACTATTCTCACCGGAAATCTTCTCATCAACTTTTAAAGGATTTTCATTTACATAAAAATAGAAAATTTCATTTCGATCAATTGCCTCTATGTCTCTTTCTTTATGTCTGTTGCTAATTGTTTGCGGAGCCATATAACGGTCAAACTCATCGTCATCTCGCATATAATTTAATAATTCCACAATCTTCACATTGAATCTTGGAATTACTTTTATAAGTAATTCATTCCCCTCAGCATCATACAATGTTTCATCATCAACTGACTTTATTCTGCAGATTCCGACTAAATTTGAAGTATACAGCTTATTTCGATAATAATGAATGCCAAGATTTACTCTAGATTCACTATATGTAACATAGAGTCTTTCAACATCCTCACTTTTAATATAATCAGTAAATCCATCCATTTTGGTATTATCAGTTATAATATATATTCGTTTTCCATCTTTCGGCTCTTGCCATCCATTCATATAACTACTACCACCTATTCTATAAGATCATTAAATATATTTTCAATGTCTCCTCTTTGAGATGTCATATTTATTTTCCCAGCAATACAATTTAAGAATCCGTTAAATCCATCTGTTTCATCACTAATCTCAAAATTGATAATACCGTCTTTATAGTATTCCTTTAGGATAGGAATAATCTGATACTCAAACCTCTTCATCAGCTTATCTTTACTATCAACAAGGAAATATGTATGACCAATCTGTACATCTTCTTTTCTATACTCCGCACTTAGATAATTCTCTTCAAAAAGAGTTGCAACATTCTCGAAAAGTTTGCATGCCTGTGCATTCAATTCCAGCTGTTGGCTCCCCTTTTCTGCCTTATATTCCTCAATAACCTTTATATCTGGCAATTGCTCAAAGAAAAGGAATCTTCTTCTGATAGCATAATCTATTCCTCCAATAGACTTATCCGCAGTATTCATCGTTCCAACTATGTAAAGATTATCTGGTATACTTATTCTATTATTATTATCAACAGAATAAGGTGTTGCTACTTGTTCTGTTCTGTACTCAAGCCCATAAATCAATTCACCAAATACTGTTGCAAGATTTGCACGATTAATTTCGTCAATAATCAAGAAAAATTTTGTCTTTTCATGTTTCTTTGCAAGCTCTGCTATATTCCCTAAGACTTTATTCACCGTTTCATATAATATTGTATCAGATCCTGGTTTAGTAGACACTTTAATTCCTCTAACAAAATCTTCATATCCATATGATGGATGGAACTGTACTATATCCCATGCAATTTCTGGATCTCCTTTTTCCTTACGCAGTTTTGCACAATATTTATCTTCTGCAAAATAATCAACAATCTGAAGAGCTGCCAATTCCTCATCACTACAATTATGTGCCATATATTTTAAAAAGGCTTTTGCTGAATAAGTTTTTGACGTTCCAGGAGGTCCCTGAAGTATCATTTGCTTTATTCCAAGAAGTTCCATTGCTTCTTCATACTCTTTATAGATTGAATCTCTCATTTTATTATCCACTCCTTCCAGTATTACTTCAGATCCATCTTCTACCGTAATCATATCCCCAGGATTGCTCCAAAGAATGGTGAGTCTGGCTATTCGTTTTCGAACAATTGTATTGGCTTCTTGGTTATATACAGCCTCCTCCTGTTTCCATTCTTTATCCTCTCTACCAATCTTTTTCACACTCTTCGGTTCAATTTTTTTAAAGTCATTTAAAAATAAATTCCATTCATCTTTTATATAATCTAACAACTTCTGTTTATTTCTATCCGCCGAATTACTCTTTAAGTAAAGAGTATATTCTTCTATTAATGCCTGATAATACTGCCATACAATTCTAAACAATACAAGCCTGTAACCGTCGGTATTTTCCCAACAAGCTGCTTTAACATAATCCCTGGGATGAAATCCGCCTGTGAAATGATACTCCAAATCATCAATGAAGATTTTCCCTCCATTATACAGACATCTTCCATCTGATTTTCCACTCCTACGAATCTTATTATGTTGTACACTATCAGCAATCAGCATAGCCTGATAAGTAACACCCCCAACTTCCATTTCACGATAACACACTTTTTTATTAAACAAAATTGTATATTTTATTTTTTCATCGGTAAGTAGTTGCTGATCTATTATCCTACCAACAAGATTTTCTATTGGAATCGAACTACACTTTCTTGTAGAATCTTCGTTTATAAATCGTGCTGCTGTCACTCCACATCTATATTCACTAAAAATACTTTTCTGTACATTTTTTCCGACAACTTCTTTCTTTTTTATACATGCAGCTTCCAATAAATGAACTGACTCTTCTGCAGCACTATCAAGTATCCCTTCCGAAATATATTGTTTCAAAATCGGAATCAGTTGATACCTAATTTTTAATGAAACATTATTTCCACTGAAGTACCCATGCCCAAGAAAATATCTACTTTGATCATATGTACTGCGCCGATATTGTATATCAAGATAATTCAACACCAAACTACGCACCTGATCATAATAAATAGCGTTTTCTGTTTCTAAATCTTCTGTAACATATTCGATTTCGGATAATATCTCTCTGACATAAAATTTACTTATGAGGTCACTTGGAAGTAGAATTGCACCTGTCTCCGCAGCGTTATAAGTCCCTATAATATAAAAATTAGGTGGGATTTCAACTACCATTCCGGAATTCAGGCAAAGCTTCCCTTCTTCTCCTTCTAATCCAATTGCATTTACTGCATCACCTATAAGTGTAGATACATCGTTTCGTTGCAAATCATCCATAATAAGAACATATTTCGTTCCTTTACCTTCATTATAATCACTTGCAGCTCTGATAATTGTCTCAAGAAAAATTTTATCTTTGTATTCAAAAAACATCTTACCAGAGTCGGTGTCGGCTGTTATCCCGCCTATAATCTCCTCGTATGTAACACTATTATGGCACGAAATGATCTCTACGTTTACAATTTGATCTTTGCTTGACGGAAAGCAACTATATTTTCTTTCAACCAACTTTTCCGAAATTTTTTTTGCCAGATATGTTTTTCCTACTCCTGTATTACCAGTAAGTAAGACAGCTTTTTTCTCAAAAAGTGCTTCCGTCATTTCATCCAGCAATTTTTTCGTCTTTATTGTCATAAATCATCACCTTAGTCTATCTCATCCAGCATTTCCCCAAGTGCCAAAGCTACACGCTTTGCCAACTGAGGTGGTACTGCATTTCCAATCATCTGATATGCATTTCCTTGTGCTCCGACAAAATCAAAGTCATCGTCAAAAGACTGTAACCTAGCAGCTTCCCTTACCGTAATAGAACGACACTGTTTTGAATCATAATGAATAAACCGATTACCATCTTTATATAAATGAGCAATGATCGTTGTACTTGGAAGATCCGGTTCCAATACATGATATCTATGAATCGGGGATTTTGATCCAACCTTTTTTTCATATAGTTCACTGATTTTTTTGCTATTATATTCCCGTTTCCCAGACTCAATATCCTTTGCCAAAATCCTAAATGTATCCATATCCCGAAGATTATGATATCTTGGTTTATGCCATGTGATATTTAATTCTGGTACCGTATGTGATTTACGTTTCTTATGATGTTCTTCATCATAAAACGGCTCACATGCCGGAAGATCTCCAATAGCTTCTTTCACAGTTATTTTTTTTGTCACCTTATACTTCGGAAGAATCTCTTTATAAAAAGTATTCAACATTCTTTGGGTATTTTTATATTTTCTATTATCTATACCAACAATGATCATTCTCTCTCTATTCTGTGGTACACCATAATCACTTGCATTCACTTTTGTAATTTTTAAATCTCCAATAATATCATATCCTATATTCGCAAACCCCTGTTTAATTAAATCAGTAATTGGCGTTCCATCTGGAGCTGCACTAAGAATACCTGGAACATTCTCAAATACAAAGACTTTAGGTCTATATCTATTTACAACACTTAAATAGTGTTCAAAAAGATAATTTCTATAATCATCTCGCATACCATTTTCATCACGAACCCTTCCTGCAATAGAATATGCTTGACAAGGAGGACCACCAATAATCACATCAATTCCCTGAGCCTTATTTACAAAATAATCAAGCCCTTTGCCACTACCAAATTTTTCATCATCCCATCCCGCAAAAAGTTCTGTTTCTCTTTGAATATCAAAATGCATCACTCTCTCTGCTGCATCTTCTACTTTCCATTTTGTTTCCAGTCTACGGATAAGTGTATTTACTTGTGGTTTAAGCCATTCAACAGCCGCAATATCTATATATCTGCCACTCTGGAGAAAACCATCCTCCAGTCCTCCACACCCAGCAAATAAATCAATAAACTTATACTTTTTCATGATTACTCTCCATCTTTTAAATAGGGTATTAAAGCTTCAGCCACAACTTGTCCAAGCATTGGTGGAACTGCGTTTCCTACCTGTCGATACTGTTCTGACTTATTCCCATAAAAAATAAAATCATCTGGGAAACTTTGTAATCTTGCACTTTCTCTCACAGTCGGTATTCTATTCCATTTATAGTGAAAATGTGATCTATGACCAGTATTTATTGTAAGAGAAGGTTTCTTACTATGATATCTTGTAAGTGCTTCATGATACTTATACATACCACGATATTCTTCCGGAAGTGCTTTATAATTTTTCCCTTCTGGTACTAGCGAAATCATACGCTTAGTTTTCTCAATCGGAATACTTCCTATATGATTCTGAACTTTTACAGATCTTTCTCTCATTTTTTTCTGATAATCATTCTGAGGCTCTGTAACGTAATCCTGAAAATCTTCACCATAAATAATCTCTCCATCCGGTTTCTGCAGAGATGGAAGGTCTCCAATTGCCTCTTCACAAGTTATATAATGCTCTTTTTCTACTGTCGGAGATGGGAAAACAAAGTCTTTATCTATATCTCTAAGACCAACAAAAAATACTCTCTTCCGTATCTGTGGAAGTCCATAATCTGGTGCATATAATAATTTGGGCACCATTCTATAACCAATCTTGGCAAAGTCTTCAACGACACGTTTTGCTCCAATCCCTCCATTAGTTTGTACCATCCCCGGAACATTTTCCAATACAACAACCTGAGGCTTAACTCGTTCTGCCAATTCTACCATTGCAGTATACAACGTATTTCTCTTATCATTCATATCTCTTGGCCCTGCTACAGAAAACCCTTGACAAGGAGGGCCACCAACAAGAACATCTAATTTAATATCTTTTTCTTTAAGAAAATTAATAATTACATCAATATTACTATGATCAAACAAATCCAATTTCATTGCCTCTGCCTTACCATGATTTGCCTTAAACGTTTTAAGAGCTGCCTCATCAAAATCAACTCCTAAAACCACATCATATCCAGCATCATAAAAACCTCTCGAAAGGCCTCCAGCTCCTGAAAATAAATCCAATACTTTATATGCCATCATTTTATCCTCGTTTCGTTACTTATTATTCAGCACTTTGGCCGCTTTTTACCCATGCATCTAATTCAGAAAACTTGAATTTCCATTGTTTTCCTATTTTATGTGCCGGAATATCTTTGCCTTTTCTGATCCACCCTCGTATCGTAACAGCTTTTACCCCAAGGTGTTCTGCTGCATCATCTATACTCATCCATTTTTCATTCACATTATTATCAATCATTTCTTCACCCAAACCCTTTGATAATTAATTCAATCTTACTTATATATAATATCATAAACACATTTTAACTTTCAATTCATTTACTGTTATTTGTTAATATTTGTTTCTGTTTTTTATTATCATTACATCAAAATATCATACTAAAAAAGCAGATTCCGATATACTATCAACAATTTAGTAAATCAAAATCTGCTTTCAGATTTTTAATATTTTTTCTGTCTTATTAAAATTCTTCAAATACTTTTATCATATTATTTATTACTCAATACAATTTTCAAAAGCTTATTAACATCTTCTTCTAAATTTAAAGAATGCATTTTCCGATGACAGTTCGGACACAGTGCAACAACATTATTCTCTGAATCCTCTCCTCCATCTGCCAGTCGAATAATATGATGAGCTTCAAGATACGGTCTTCCCTCATTATCATAAAATGGTGCCAACCTTCCACATAGTTGGCACTTTCCACCAGCTCTGCGCTTCGCATACTCACTTACATATTTATTTCTGGTATAAATATGTGTTAGCTGATTTCTTATTTCATCAGATTGTGAACCCACTTTTACTTTCTCACACATTTTTTCGACAGAATAATCTTGATTAAATATTCTATTTAGTGCCTCACAATGTATAATGATCATTATATCCCCATTTGGCCTATATCGATATCTGTTATCTAAAAATTCCATTTTTATCGTTTCCGGAAACCCAAATTCTTTTACCATTTTATTAAAGCTTACCGTAACAGACTCCTTATCACCATATGGCATTGCAGTACATATTACACTACCATCACGTTTTTTCCATAATGCCCCATGCTCAAACAGCGGCATATAATACGGTTGTAATTGATTTGAATACTCATCATTCTCCAGACTTCTTCTTCCGTAACCCCGAGCCTTTTCTGAAGATCCATTCTGAAGCAGCCTAAGAAAATATGATGCGCTTATCGTTTGAGGTTGAGACCAGACAACTCCAATAATATTAAATTCATCTACAAATCTATAAAATTTATCTTCATTTACGATATATCCAGACCAATTTATTGCGTCTTTTTTAGGGATATACTCAAACTTCATTTTCATCACCTCTCATATACACATTTACATGCAATTCTGAACTTCATAAATTTGAATCTCATTTTCCTCTCTTTCATTCATCTTTAATATAATATTCTCATCATATGTAACTGTACTTTCTAAAAGATTAATCTGAAGATAATCACTGTATTTTTTTATTAACAATGTGGCCGAACTTAATGATAATCCATTTTTTATTAAACAAATTGCACTTTCATCATCAGTCCCATATTTAATTCTAGAATAAAACCGATTCTCAATCAAATCCAAATCATGAAGAACTTCAACATATTTAATCAGCATATTATCCATAAAGTCTTGCTCTTCTTTTATCCGTACAATTGCCAAATTAACTACTTGTGTTCTATTTTTCCCAATAAACTTCGTATATCGTGCAACATTACTTCCTTCCTGCTTAACATCTCCCCATTTTCCAACATATACCATTACATTTCTGTTTTTCCTATATAATTGATGCCAATACCCAAAAAACAGACTAATCATTTCTGAATAAGACTTATTCTCTACACGCCACTCAAACATCATTGCATAAAACTTACGCGCCTCCTTATTGCTTAAACGCCTCAAACTATCTGTTCCATTTTCTGGCAAATATTTAATAAAAAGCTCATTAATAATTTCCAGCAATTTAGTCGAATCATTTATTTTCAGATTTTCATGTTGATATTTGCTTACTTGCTGTTGAATTTCATTTTCATATTTAAAAACATCAATTTCATTAGCCCCATTCATAATACATGCTTTTCCAAAAGTAGTATCTATATATCTTTCCTTATAATTCTCAACTGCTCCGTTTTCATAATTCTCTATAAATTCTGATGCATGACGTAATTCTTCTTTATTAACTTCTGTAATTTTTGTTTGACTAAGTAAAACATTTTCCACTTCATCTTGATACTTTTTTTCTGCTTTTGCTACATTACATAAAAAATTTTCACAATTTGCATTTCTAGCAAAATATCTTCCAAAAACAAGATAAATTTGTGGTTCCAAGCGTTGTAATGTTCCAGAGTCATTATTAAAAATTTCATTAAACCGGCACACACGTCCCACAAGGTTTTTAAAAGAATCATGACTTAAATTCGACCTTCCTCGCCTATTATCAAGAATAAACATTCTTTCAGCAGGTAAATTTACACCAGATAATAATGTCGAACTAGTAATCACATATTTAATTGCTTCATTTTCCTTATAAAGGTCCTCTATATAAATTCTTATTGCATCTGGCACGCTACCGTGATGATATATAATACCTTTTCGCAAACACGTTATCAAATTATATTGCGGTTGCAAATACTCCGCAATATTATCACATGCTCTTTGAATTATCTCTGATTTCACTTCTGGCAGCACAGCTGCTAAATCCAACGCAAATTTTTCAATATCCAGTGGTTTATTTAGATATATTATATTTTTCTCTGCACTATATTTTTTTACAACATTCTCTTCAAATCCGAGGTTTTCATCACCTGATATTGGTAAAAATTTGTTAAGAAATTGATCGTAGAATTTTAATCCCGTATGATTTTTCAAATCATATAAATAATATTTTTCAGTTTTTATGTACTCACTTACTTTAAAGCCTTCAATATCATAAGTAGTATATCTTATTTTAAGATTTTTACTATCTGCAAGAAACGGCGTCAAAAACTTAAAGGCTACATCTGGATTCCTTTTTTGTGCAACAATAATTACATCAGCTAATATTCGACTTCTGGCATTGTTCTCCAATATCTCATGCGCTTCATCTACAATAATACAATCAAAGGCAAGTGCTGGATCTTTCTTTAAAACTCTTAACAATCGCTCTTGTGTTAAAACTGCAAGACATGACACATCTTTAGAATTATACATTTCTGGATGAACTACAACTTTAGGAAATATGCCCTTACTAATTTGCTGTATTCTCTTTTTTGTCTGTGTAAGAAGCGCTTTCGTCGATGTTAATACACAAATTTTTCTTCCCTTGTATTCTTTTATCGTTGATAAAATCAATTCGGATTTTCCATATGAAGTTGGAGCACTAATGGAAATCGTATTATTATACTTCTTTTCAAAAAATTTAATTAGCGCATCTTGCTGTTCACTTCGACAAATATCACCAGATATATATTGTTCTGTAAAAGCATCATTCCACTCAGTAAAGAAATTTCTTTGATCATCATCAATGTAATGTCGTTCAATGAATTTACTGACGGGATAAAGTCCTTTATTAATAGCTATTTCATAAAGAGGCATATAATCTTGCGTTTGATTACAATATTCAACTACTATCCGATATCCCCATTGTTGAACATTTATATCGTCCGCATTTGTAAAGCAAATTGCAATTGCTAGTAATGTTTCGTATTGTTTTTGATTTAATTTTTTCCCAATAATAAATTTGTCATAAAGCTCCGCAAAATCTGTATGCTTAATTTTTGCAATAGTTAGATCATTTTTCATCATTTGCCTCACTTTCCAAAAAATCATAAACGGCATCAAATGTTTCTTTTTGAATTGCCATTATAAGCACTTTTTTAAAAAGATTTTCATTAACAATTCTTAAATGTTTTTTCCCTATTTTTTCTGCTTCCATTGGTTCTGAGATAGGATGAAAAAGTGTAGCCGAAAGTACAACATTAAATGAATTACTTGAATTTTTTTCTTCTACAGCATCATCTGAACATTTTTCCAATAACTTTATCACAGCATCCTTTTGATTATTACTATCACTCATAGTAACTTTTGCAGCATTTAACGCATTCAACCACAAGCTTGTGTTATAATCATTTAAACGAACTTTCAAATCATTTTTTGCAGTATTAATTAATCCAGTTGCCGCAGCTGATGCATCTTTCTGATTCTTTTGAATCTCCCCTGACTTAACCTCTGCAATCCATAATTCATTTGTTTTTTCTTCAAATAAAGCGACATCATACCCCTTTTTAAAGCTACGTTCTTCCATATTAAAAAAAGGTGACGCCGTCGTAAATCTGCCCTCAATCTCCAATATAATATGTACCAGCAATTCACCAATCATACCTTTTTTTCTTTTTTCAGAAGCATTTTTATCACTTTTATATCTCTTTACAAACTCTTTAGCAGTTTCTTTGTAAGAATAAATTTTTGCCGCTGATTGTGCTTGATCTACCCCATGACAAACCGCTGACAATCGACTGCGAATTTCTTGCTTCAATTCATCTGACAAGCTCTCTACAAAATAGAGTACATAATCCGAATAATCTTCCTTTAACACACCAGATATTAAATTCATACTCTACCTCCCTACACATATTTATACATCATTTTTTCAAATCTTATCTTCTTAAATTTTTCGAAATTTCTCCAATATTTTCCACTCACA
>OLXK01001000.1_pt1 | contig 22805 bp, 17 predicted proteins | sample 1674321 | NCBI WGS metagenome assembly OLXK01 (sample SAMEA103958162, study PRJEB25191) | human gut metagenome | reverse complement strand
ATCCACGTCTCCTTCCTGGGCATTATAAAGTCTGGCATACTCCGGTACTTTTTTCATCATGCTTTCATGTGTACCTGCGACAGCATTTCCATGTTCCATCCAGATAACCTGATCCATCTCCGGGAACAGATACAGGCGATGAGAAATCAATAATACTATATTTTCTTTCGTCATATGCTTTACATTTTCAAATACTTCTTTTTCCGTATTTTTATCCAGCGCGGAGAACGGATCATCCAGTATCAGCAGCGGTTTCTTATGGCATAAGGTTCTGGCAAGTGCCAGTCTCTGTGCCTGTCCTCCTGAAAGTCTGATACCTCCGTTTCCTATAAGTGTATCCATACCGTCGCTCATCTCAGTTACTTCTTCATCAATACAGACCGCCTTCAGATATTTTTCTATATCTTCTTCGTCTCCCATAAGCACATTATTCTTTATACTGTCATAAAAAAGCTCCGGATCATGACCAAGATATCCTGCAATTCCTGTCCGCTCCTGTTCTTTCATATCTTGTAGTTCTCTCCCGGCAAACTGTATCTTTCCTTCATAAGGATATTCACATAAGAATGCCTTGCCAAGTGTAGACTTACCGCAGGCCACCGGGCCCGTAATCCCTATGATCTGTCCTTTTTGTGCCGAAAATGATATATCCTCCAGCACTCGTTCCCCACCCGGATATGCGAAACTTAAATGCCGGACATTTAATTCTCCCGGTTCCCATATCTTCTGTTCTTTTTCTACGTTCTGCGGATGCATCAAAGGACGGATACGTTTCCAGGATACCTGTGCCTTATGTACTGCATTAAAAAGCTTTGCGGCACTTGATGACTTCACGGAAAGTTTTACAAAACAGGCCAAAAATGTAGTAAATGCAGCTATGTTCCATGTCTTCCAGCCATTTCCGAGCACATTTTTCTGTCCGAAATATAAGATAAACAAAACACCTGACATGGAGATGATCCGGTAAACCGGCGGCATTACCGAATTCCAGATGTTGGCTTTTACTGCCGACTGCTCATATTCTGTAAGATTTTTTTCATATGCGGCCGGCCTCTCTTTTTCACATCCGAACACCCGGTAAGTCATTGCATTTTCTACCCGGTCCAGTGTTGCACTGCTTAATTCTCCGGATTGTTTCTTATATGCAGCCCCGGTTCTCTGAATCATCTTCTTCATCTTCTCCGCAGTAATATAAGAAACCGGAGGAAATATCATACAAAGCAGTGCCAGTCTCCAGTCATACCACAGAAGCATCCCTGCATAAGCCGCCAGTGCAACTCCTGTATCAAATATCTCTGTCGTGAACTTTCTCATTCCTTCTGCGCAGTCATCCACGTCCAGAATTGCCTTGGTCATGATATCCCCTTCGCCTTCTTCTCTGAGACTTGCACGACTCTTTAATACAAGACTTCTATATAATATCTGTTTCATCCTGCGATTCACATTATTGGCAAATCGTCTGACATAAAACCGCTTGATATATCTGGATATCTGTACCACCGCTATCACTGCCACATAAGCAGTTACCAGATACAGCATAACGCCAGACTGCTTTGTTCCTTTTAAAATATCTACCAGACATCCGGTCATCTTTCCTTCAAACCAGGGACCCGCAATAAGTCCCAGATTATAGATCAGGCCCGAAATTGTCACGGCAAGCAAGCCCCTCCATTCAATCTGAAAATAAGAAAGAATTCTGTCCGATTCAAATGTCTTTTCCTTATTCTCCGGCATTTTTCTTTTTCTCCTCTTTAAGTATCTGTACAACCTCTGAAAATCCTGCACGTCTTTCATTCTTTGATCTCCAGTATAACGCACTCAAAAATAGTTGTACCATCAACTACTTGGATGTTAGTACAACTATTTTTTTCTGTCAATATAGAATTTTATTATACACAAACCGAGAAGGGCAGGTCACCCTGCCCCTCAAAAGGATAGTATATCAATATTTAGTTAAGCGTCTCTGTTATTGATTTTCTAATCTGTATTCTATGCAGTTGCCGGAAGAATACGTGACAGGAAGGTCTGTGTTCTTCTCTCTTTCGGAGCTGTAAAGATGCGTTCTGGCTTTCCTTCTTCTACTACATATCCATCAGCCATGAAGATAACTCTGTCTGCCACATCACGGGCAAATCCCATCTCATGTGTCACAACGATCATCGTCATTCCTTCTTTTGCCAGGGATTTCATAACATCCAGTACATCACCTACCAGTTCCGGATCCAGTGCGGATGTCGGTTCATCAAAAAGAAGTGCTTTCGGTTCCATTGCAAGTGCTCTTGCTATGGCAACTCGCTGCTGCTGTCCTCCGGAAAGTGTACTTGGATAGACATCTGCTTTATCTTTTAATCCGACTTTATCCAAAAGTTCCAGTGCTTTTTCATGCGCTTCTTCTTTGTTCATATGTTTGATAAGAACCGGTGCCATCATAACATTCTCCGCAACCGTCTTTAATGGAAACAGATTGAATCTCTGAAATACCATACCAACCTCTTCACGGAATTTACGAATGTCACATTTCTTATCTAACAGGTTCTTTCCTTCGTATTCTACAATTCCTCCGGATGGACTCTCCAACTGGTTGATGCATCGAAGGAAGGTACTTTTTCCGGAACCGGATGGTCCGATGATACATACAACTTCTCCTTCCTCGATATCAAGGTTGATATCTTTTAATACTTCCAGGTTTCCGAATTTCTTTGACAAATGGCTAATTTTAATCATAATCAATCACCTCATTTTTCTTTCAATCTGTTTCTGAACAATTATCAATATAGAAAGTATGATCAAGTAGAACACTGCCAGGGCGGTATATGTAGGAATTGCCTTAAAACTTAATGCCGCATATGCCTGTGCCTGATGTGTGATCTCATTTACCGCAATGGCTGATAATAATGCGGTATCTTTTACGGATGTAATAAACTGGTTAAAGAGTGCCGGTAATGCGGACTTGAATGCCGGCGGGATGACCAGGTGGAGCATTGTCTGTGTACTGGTAAGTCCAAGCGATGCACCTGCTTCTTTCTGTCCCGGATCAATTCCCATCAGCGCTCCTTTGACAATCTCGGAGATAAATGCTCCGGAGTTTAATGCAATAACTCCGATTCCGACGATTGTACTGCTGATGTCCACTCCGAACAATTTCGGAATAACGAAGTACCCGTAAAGTGCCTGCACCATCAGCGGTGTTGCTCTGATAATCCAAATGTAAACCTCAGCGATTGCTTTTCCTATCTTATACTTTGACTGTAGTAAGTATCCGCAGAGGCTTCCGATCAGGAATCCGATCCCGATACCTACCACAGCAATCAATATCGTTAGTTTTAATCCGTCGAACATCATCGGGAGTAAAACATCCAAAAATTTCATATTCATATACTATCTCTTCCAATCTGATTTATTTTGTTCTTACCTTTTGTGTTTTATTCACACCATTTTGCGTATAATTCATCTGTAGTGCCATTTTTGATCAGGACTTTGACAGCTGCGTTGATTTCATCATAATATTTGCATTCTTTTGAAACTGCCACACAATATGGAGCCTGGCCCTGATTGAATTCATCACCTACAACTTCAAGATTGCTGTCCGGTGTTGTCTTAATATAGAAGTTTGCTCCAGGTCCGTCCTGAATGACTGCATCTACTTTTTTCTGTTCCAGTGATTCATAAGCAGTTGTAATTGTGTCATGTACTTCCAGTTCTGAATCAGAAAGGTTCTTCGATGCATATGTATGGGAAGCAGTTCCTTTTTCTACAGCTACTTTTTTGCCTTTCAGATCATCTACGCTCTTGATTCCTTCGTCATTTGTCTGATTGACCATAACAACCTGACCTGAATCACAATATACATCTGTAAAGTTCATAACTTCTTTTCTTTCATCTGTTGCACAAAGTGCTGCAGCTCCCATATCCAGTTTGCTTTCTGAGAGTGAAGTCGTCAGTGCCGAATAATCCATTGCCTGCACTCCTCCGTCAATCTCGAATCCAAGCAGATCCTGAAGATCACTGATAAGATCCAGGTCATATCCGATTAATGTCTTTCCGTCTTCATCGTAATAAGAAAATGGTCCGAAGAGTCCGCTTGTTCCTACTTTCAGTTTTACACCTTTCATGCTGCCTTTGATATCGTCTTCTGTCAGAGTTTTCTTTGTCTCGGACTTGGATGAAGAATCATCACTTGATTTGCTTCCGCATCCTACGCCAAGCATTGCCACCATTGCTGCACACATCATAACTGCTACTATTTTCTTTTTCATATTGTGGTCCTCCTTATTGCTTCTTTGGAATCTGCCATAAAACAGCTTCCTTCGATAACTGAAAATGTAAGGGCGCATTACAAAAATCATTTGTAATGCGCCCTTGCATTTTCTGTCCAACAGACTTTCCAACTTTCCCGGGATGAACTGAAATATAAGAAAGCGACGCAGGTTTATAAACTGCGACGCCTTTGTCTGCCTTGTTCCTTATGAACTTGTGATTATTCTAACTGTTTTACCGATTTCCGTCAATCTGCAATTTTGCTTAAAATTATCTGTTAATTTTCTCCATTTATCGTTTTTATTACGAATTACTTTCCCTGTTTTTACACTATCTATAAAATCTAATCACTGATTATATATTATTTTGTGTTATTTCACTATTAGTATTTCTAATACCTGTTTTTGCATTCTCTTTTTGGATATATTCTTCTAAAGTCGGAAATGCCATTGCTTCCCCGGTACACATCACCAGAAGATCATCCCGGAGTGCCATTGCTTCCACCGTATCCACTTTTCCAAGTTCTTTCAGCAGCCCAAGAGTCTTTTCCTGAATTCCTTCCGATACATCATCCCATTTTTCACGGAATCTGCGCAGCCTGTAGTATACTTCCTTCTCCGATGTATACTTTTTCATAATCTGCAGCATCTGCTCTGGACAGCCTTTCAGATCAATGTGCCTGATGATATTTTTCAGATCTACCGCATCATCCAGCGCATTGTGGCTGACTTCCGTTCCGAGTCCGCAGATGATCTTCAGGCTTCCAATCCCCGCACTTTGCAGATCCAGCTTTGCTGAATAGATTCCTTCTATATCCTTGATCATACGAAAGATCCTGTTCACGATCTTTCTGGTCCGTTTCGATATGTCCTTGCGGTATTCCAGCAGATCCCGCTGTATCACATATTTATCCGGTCCCCATACATAGATCCTTGATACCTCCCATGCTTCCAGCTGCTCTGCGACTTCTTCCATCACAAGTTCATAATCCGGGGCACTTAAGAGATCTTTCCGCTCTATCCCGGTCATCTCCTGGAACCGGTCATGCAATTTATCTTCTGCATAAATATAGGAATGAAATCTTGTTACTTCTTCAAAATTCTTCCCACAGACTACAAACCCAACCGACACAAGCTTGGCCGGCGGTCCTCCTTTTATCTGGGATGTTAAGAATTCCGTATCCAGGAACGCAACCATCTCGTTGTCGAGTTTTTCTGCGATATTAGGTGTGCCTTGTGTGAACGATTTTTTATTTATATTTTTATTTATGCTCTTCTTTGGTTTTTTCCTGATCTTTGCCAATGAAACCACTCCTTGTCATTTCGTTTTGTTCCTTTTGAAATGATACAGGGTGTGAAGGGATTTTGCAAGTATCTTTATTTCTTCCGTTTTATCCAAGATTCTCCGGTTATGTTGTACTCCTCAATTACTCTGTCAAACGGGAACTATCCTGCTTTCACAATATTCACAGCAGTTCCAATTATCACCGCCTCATATGGACGCAATACATTTCCTTCTCTGTCATCCTCATAATTCCGAATCCAAACTTCCCCATCTTTCCACTCATCAAGCAATGGGCAGCTAACTTCCTCATCCGTAAAGTTTGCACATACCAGCATCTTTGTATGCTCATCTGTTCTCGTATAGGTAAAAATCTTCCCATCTTCCGGCAGAAGAAGGTCAAATTTTCCATCCACAAATACTGGATTTTCTTTTCTTAAACGAATCAGCTTCTGATAATAGTAAAATACCGAATTTTCATCTTCCAGTGCCTCTTTGGCATTGATCCTGATATAATTTGGATTCACGGTAAACCATGGTTCTCCTGTTGTGAAGCCTCCGTTCTTCTCTCCGCTCCACTGCATTGGAGTGCGGGCATTATCACGGCTTCTTGCGTAAATAGAATGCATGATTTCTTCTGGCTGATATCCTTTTTCCAGACGCTCTTTGTACATATTCAATGTCTCAATATCTTCATATTCCTCAATGCTGTCAAACTGCACATTCGTCATTCCCAGCTCTTCTCCCTGGTAAATGTAAGGAGTTCCCTGCATCCCATGAAGCATTGTCGCCAGCATTTTTGCCGACTCTTTTCTGTATTTTCCGTCATTTCCCCAGCGCGACACGATTCTGGGAAGATCATGGTTATTCATGAACAGGCTGTTCCATCCTGTCTGATATAAAGTATTCTGCCACTTCGCAAGGCATTTTTTCAGCTTTACCAGATTCAATGGAATCGTATCCCATTTTTCCTTTCCTTCTTCCTGATCAAGCATAATGTGCTCAAACTGGAAAACCATGGAAAATTCACTTCCATCCGGATTGCTATATTTCTTTGCAATTTCCGGTGTTGCTCCCCAGGCTTCTCCAACAGTGATCATATCACCCTTCTGAAATGTTTCCCTGCTTAATTCACGCAGAAATTCATGCAGCTTTGGTCCATTATTTGTAATCTTAAGATCTGGCTCTTTTGCAATCTGATCGATCACATCCAGACGAAATCCACCTGCACCTTTTTCCATCCACCAGAGAATCATATCATAGAGTTCTCTTCTCACTTTCGGATTCTCCCAGTTCAGATCCGGCTGTTTCACTGAAAATTGATGAAAATAATACTGTCCCAGTTCTGGAACCCACTCCCATGCCGGTCCGCCGAATACAGAATTCATATCGTTTGGATAAACGTCTTCTTCTCCGTCACGCCACACGTAATAATCATGATACGGATTGTCTTTACTTTTCTTTGCCTCCAAAAACCATCTGTGTTCATCTGAAGTATGATTCAATACAAGATCCATCATAATTCGGATTCCACGTTTCTTCGCCTCCGCAAATAACCGTTCCATATCTTCCATTGTTCCGAACATCGGCTCAATGTCCTGATAATCTGAAATATCGTATCCATTGTCATCCTGTGGCGAACGATACACCGGTGAGAGCCAGATTGCATCTATTCCAAGTTTTTTCAAATAATCCAGTCTGCTGATAATTCCTGGGATATCACCGATTCCATCTCCGTCCGAATCTTGAAAGCTTTTCGGATAAATCTGATATACAACTGCATTTTTCCACCAGTTATTCTTATTTTCCATACTCAATTTTGATATCTCTCCGGCAGATTTTCTGATTCTGCCTGGATATCCTCTCCTTTCTAACCATATACCCGGCTTATTTTTTTCTATATTTTAACGGAGAAACTCCATATGTTTTTTTGAAGCTTCTGATAAAATAGCTTACATTCTGATATCCGCTCTGCATTGCGACCTCTGTAACAGGAGTATCCGTATCTTGTAACAGCTGTTTTGCATGCTCTAATCGTAAATGTGTGATATATTGCGAAAGTGTAATATGAAAATGCTCCTTAAAATATCGCGATATATATTTTTCCGAAAGATGAAACTGTTCGCCAAATTCTTTTAACGATATTTTTTCCATAAAATTCTGCTGTATATATGAAATCATTTCTTTTTCTACCGTATTTCTCCCGCTTTTATCATTTTCGATTACAAAGCCCTTCTCCCACATTTCAAGAATAAATTGTAAAAGAATTATTTTTGTCTTTATCTGAGCAGTTATTTTGGACTCAGTTTTCTCATTTTTTGCCATATATGTTTCAACCAATTGCTCACACAGTTCTTTTGCTGTATCTTCTACTCTTGGACTTATCATCTGATGACCATTTTTTAACGGCTCCAGTAATTTATCCTCTAACATGTCATTTATGCAAAAAGATATGTATTTCAACGGAAAAAGGAAAGTAAAATAATCCACTTCTCCAGCCTGTGAACCCATGAAATGCAGATTGCCCGGCGACACTACAAAAGCATCCCCGGGGGTTCCAATATAATTTTCTCCTGATATACTTACAGTCAAAAACCCACTTTTTACATATATAATTTCCAGTTCATCATGCCAATGAACCGGTATCTGAAATGATCGTCCCTCATTTTTTATATGATATGTACTAAACGGATCATCCTTTGTACCATGTGGTTTATTTTCCTTTAATTCAAAGTACATAATCTCTCCTACACTTCTATAAGACCTTTACTCTTCCATTTTCCGCTCTTCCATCTAAGTACCATTCCCACAGCTCTCGCACATTCGTCACCTGCCATAGCAATATATGCTCCTACAGCCAGAAGTCCCATGTGTATTCCGAGAAAATAGGTGCCGCCAACTGCAAACAAATACATAAATACCGCACCGAGTATAACCGGGAAAAGTGCATCTCCACTCGTTTTTAATGCCTGACCATATACAAGGTTTGTTACCCTTCCAAATTCAAGAAATATATCTACTATTAACAACTTTACCACAAGATTTATCATCTGTGTATCATCTGTAAATATATGCACTATAAAATGTCCGGTCAATGCAAATGTCACGGAAAAACAGGTCGCTGTGATGATACCGTATATCGCAGCTTTTCTCGTTCCCCTGTTACATTCCTCAAACTCTTTTGCTCCAATTCTCCAGCCTGTCATAATTGCATTTGCCTGCGCAAGGGCAGCTCCCACACAATACGAGAAATTTGCAATCTGTACAGCATATGAGCGAGCTGTAACATTCATTCCATCCACGTCCATCTGATTCATAAAACGCACAATAAAGGTCATTGCGATGTTGTAAAGTGCTGTTTCAAGCGCAGAAGGAAAACCAATCTTAACAATCTGCGCAAATATCTTTCTTGATGTAATCCGCTCAGGACTCTGTTTTGCTTTTATAAGCACAGCCCCCATACCTGCTACAATAATAAGATTTACAACTCTTGAAATAACCGTGGCAACAGCAACTCCCATTACACCCCAGTTGAATACAAATAAGAATACTGAATTAAGTATTATATTGAGAACATTTCCAACAACAGTTCCTATCAAAGAATGTTTTGTATATCCAAACACTCTCAAATAACTGGAGAAAATAGGAATCAGTGCATTTAAAAAACATGCGCCGCCAACAATTCTAAGATATATTTCAGCCGGCTCAAGCAAAGCCGGAGCAATACTTACGATTCGAAGTATCCCACCAGAAAAAGTAGCAAGAATGACAGACATTACGATACCTATCAATGCGTTGAATATAAGTCCAAGTTGTCTTGCCTGATACGCTATCCCCGGTCTTCCGGCTCCGATATTTTGTGACATAACAGCTATCATACCCGATGATATAACCCCAAACATGATAATAAAGACGCCTATATATGTATTTGCTGTTCCCACTGCTCCTACAGCCTGGTCGCTTACAGATGATAGCATAAGCGTATCGACCATACCTGAAAGCATATAAAATAAAGTTTCTAAGCATATTGGCACAGATAACTGTGTTAATGTTTTTCTTTCAGCTGCCATAGTTTTCTCCTCACATACAATTCAAGAATACTATATCAATAATACGATATATTTCTATGTAATTCTTGTATAATATCATGTGAAAATTGCACTATTTCTACTCAATACTCTCGTATATTTTCTCCTTAAAAACAAAACGCCCTCAAGTGTGCATACGTTACCGCAGAGGCCTGAGGGAGATGTTAATTGTATTTCTGATTGATGCTTTCAAATTATTTTGTTTTTGTAAATCTGTTTAATTGCAATTGTCTACTGGCACTACGCGCAGCCCTCGACTTTTCCATGGTTCCAATTCATATTGTCGATATCTCTTCGGCATATGATCAAGATCCATAATACATGCTTCAAGCCTATCAAGCTGACCACTTGCATTTTCTGGTGCCTGCAGTTCAAAAGCAATGTATTCGAAGATTCCACTAAGGTCTATCTCGGCCTGATCTGAAATCTCGATATCATAAATCATAAACTGTAATCCTTGCGGATATCAGCAAAAACAGATTTTGCTGATCTAGTACGACCAGCCTGCATATCCGCATATCCTTTCTCTAGTTCTGCATTCATCTGTGCTTCTGATAATGCACTAACGTCTACAGGGCGAGCGGATGGCATTTTCACTTCAAAAGGAAGTCCTCCTGAATCGCCACTTCTTTATATCCTTTATAATCATCGTTGCTGTTTTCAGCATACATATCATTCACAAGACCAATAGTAAGTAAATCCAGATCTCGAATACTAATACCCAGCTGTACGCAACGAAGCAAAAATAAAGGTGTTGTCATCGGGCGATTTGTTGGACGAAGTTTTTTTAGCACTTACATCCGTCTGAACGTTTAGCCCCCAAAGTTCAATAAGCTGTGGAAGCACCTGATAAATGGAGAATGTATTAAATCCATCCAAGCACTGCAATTACAACCGTAATCATCCTAAGCTCTTCCTCAGAGAAGCCAGTGCCCTCCATAACCTTTAAGTTTTCAAGAATCTGCTGTGGCTTTGAAGCGCCGACAAGCACGCTTGTCACGTCATCATCCTTTACCACCCACTTACGAGCCATATAAACTACGATTCAATCTTGTTCATCGCTTTCTTAAACTGGAAATAAAACAAAATTGCAGTAAAGGTTACTGCTATGAAATCTGCTACCGGCTCTGCAAGGTAAACACCCATGGTTTTGTCTGAAACCATATGTGGCATAATATAAATCAATGGTAACAGCAGAATAAATTTTCTTGTAACTGCCACAATGATAGAACTTGTCGCATTGCCAAGAGCTGTAAAGGTCATCTGGCATGCAATCTGAATACTAAATAAAGACATAACTGCCATATAGATACGCAGAGCTTTTGATGCGAACTCGATCATTGCTGTCTCCGGAGTAAAAATGCTCACAAAGAATTGTGGCATAAGCATTACAGCCAGCCAAAGTGTAACAGAATAAATCAGGCTTACTGTTAATAAAACACGAAAAGTCTTTTTTACACGTTCCGTATTGTTTGCTCCATAATTATAGCTTGTAATTGGCTGCGCTCCCTGTGCAATTCCCTGTAAAGGAAGCATTGCAAACTGCATGACACTGGTAAGAATCGTCATTGCACCTACCGCAATATCTCCGCCATATTTCAACAGGGAAGAATTGAAGCATACGGATATAACGCTCTCACTCGCCTGCATAATAAATGCTGCGGTTCCAAGTGCTATGCATGGGAACACAACTTTAGGCTTAATATTCAGATTCTTACGTTTCAGTCTAAGTATTGATTTCTTGCTACACAAAAATGCCACAACAATGATACATGAAACTGCCTGCGAAATAACAGTTGCCAAAGCAGCACCACGCACACCCATATTCAATCCGAAAATCATAATCGGGTCGAGAGCGATATTCAAAATTGCACCGATTGCGACGGATACCATGGACACTTGGGTAAATCCTTCAGCAGTTACAAATGCGTTCATTCCCAATGTTAGCTGCACAAACAATGTTCCAAGCGCATATATGTTCAAATAGGAAACAGCATATTCAATCGTATTTTCACTGGCTCCAAAAGCTAACAGCAAATTCTCTCCAAAGAGCAAAAGTACCGCTGTCAGAACGATTGAAACAATTACCTGTAAAAGAAAACATCCACCAAGCGTTTGCTCTGCACTGTCCATATCGCCTTTTCCCATCGAGATAGAAGCACGTGGCGCACCTCCTGAACTTACAAGTCCTGCAAATGCCGACACAATCATAATAATAGGCATAGTCACACCGACACCCGTCAGAGCAAGACTGCCTGCATCCGGTATATGCCCGATAAAGACCCTATCAACAATGTTATACAACATATTGATCAACTGTGCTATCACCGTAGGAATTGCCAACTTAAAAAGCAGTTTTCCAACGGGCTGCGTACCTAAAAAATCCTTGTTATTTTCCACTGTAAATCTCTCCTAACTGTTCGTATATTCCTTGATATTTCTGTTTACCTGCTCTGTAAACTGTTGCAGCTTTTCCATTTCTTCCTTTGAAAATCCTGCAAATACTATTTCACAAAATTTGTTCTGTGCCGCACGCCCGGCTGCAATTATGTCCCTTGCTTTATCCGACACACTTAAGTGAATGGTTCTGTGATTTCCTCCCTTATGTTCCCCTAAAATCAATCCTCGCTCCTGTAAAGAGCGAATTGAAACAGATACATGGGATTTAGCAAGATGACGATATCTAACAATTTGAGTAGCTGTATCATACTGTGGATTATTTGCTAAAAACATAAGAACTGTAAACTCCATATAGGTCAATCTGCATTTTTCATAGACAGGAGAGATCATATTTTTATACATTTCTTCGACATCAACACAATGTGCAAAATAATTTATCACAAACACACCTTCTTTCATTTTGAACTGTTCGTTTTTGAACTATAATAATATACTCCGCTTTCATTTTTTTGTCAAGACAAATGGTTTTTAACAGTTATAATCGGAAGTTCCACTCCAATGGTAAATGCAATCTTTCCTTCAGGTAAGGTTAGGGCATACCAATATTCAAACCACACTACAGACTTACGTGCATGATACTGAAAAGATGGCAGAACAATCTATTGATCTCTTTGAGCAGATCACCAATGTAAAAACATCATAAATAAAAAATTGGGAGTGAATCCGCTGACTGTTCAACGTGTTCACTCCCTTTTCTTTGTTCAGTGATAATTTTTAAAATTACGGTGGCAAATGGGTGGCAAATAGACTGAACTCCACTCGTAAAAGCCTGTAAAACCGCCTATTTCCGTGATAATAAGCACACAGTCTCCACATGCACCGTATGCGGAAACTGATCCACAGGTGTCACATCCTTAAGCTCATACCCATTCGCTCTTAAGAACTTCACATCCCGCGCAAGCGTTGCACTGTCGCAGCTCACATACACGACTTTCTCCGGCTGCATATCCACGATCGTCTGAAGCAGGGATTCCTCACAGCCCTTTCTCGGCGGATCGACCACGATCACATCTGCGTGCGCCGCCTCTCCGTTATGTGTCTTTTCATATTCTTTATAATATTCTGGCAGAACTTCTTCTGCCTTGCCTACATAGAATTCCGCATTCGTAATGTCATTAATCTTTGCATTATTCTTCGCATCGTCAATGGCCTGCGGTACGATCTCCACTCCATATACCTGCTTTGCTTTCTTTGCAAGGAACAGGGAAATGGTTCCGATTCCGCAGTACAGATCCCATACCGTCTCATCATTACCGGTCAGTCCTGCATAGTCTAATGCCAGTCCATATAACTTCTCTGTCTGGACCGGATTCACCTGGTAGAATGACAGCGGAGATATCTGGTACTTGATCTCGCCAATATAGTCTGTGATGAACTCCTGTCCCCACAGAAGGCGGATCGTATCACCCATGATCACATTAGTCTTCGCTGTATTCGTGCTGAGTGTGATGCTTGTCATACCCGGAATCTGACGGAGACGTCCTACCAGATCGTGGCAGTGCGGAATGGTCTTTCCATTGATGACCAGACATACCATGATCTCATCTGTCTTGAATCCGTAACGGAGCAGTACATGTCGTACCAGTCCTTTATGCTTCACTTCATCGTATGCCGGAATTTTGAATTCTTCCATGAAATCTAGGATACAGTTCAGGATTTCTTCATTCACTTCCACGCCGAGTGCACAATCTGTATTCTCGATAATGCTGTGTGTTCTTCCGGCATAGAATCCGGCGATCACTCTGCCGTCTTTGTCCGTTCCGACCGGGAACTGCGCCTTATTCCGGTAGCGGAACGGCTGCATTCCTTCTCCGTCCATGCCGACAGCCGGATGCATGATCTGATCCAGAAGTTCTGTCGGAACTTCTCCGATCCTCTCCAGATTGCCGCGTACCTTTGCTTCTTTAAATGCAAGCTGTGCCGGATACTTCATCTCCTGAATCTGACAGCCGCCGCATTTTCTTGCCATCGGACAGACCGGCTCTTCCACACGGTCCTTTGATGGAGTCAGGACATTCATCAGGCGGGCATAGCCGTAATTCTTCTTGGCTTTCATTACTTTCGCCTCTACAACATCCCCGATGATGGCATCTTTGATAAACAGCGTGTATCCATCCACTTTACCGATGCCTTCTCCTCCGACTCCGATATCTTCTATTTTTACCTTTACAATTTCATTCTTCTGCATCATTAGATAACTGTCTTTCTGATATTTGATTCAAACAGGCGGTTATATCCCAGCCAGTCATTTCCCTTTTTGTCTTTGAATAACTCTGTCAGTGTCTGCATCTTCGCATCCGCATTGTCTGCAAGATTCAGTGCCATTGCCTCGGCAAGTGCCGGTTTCTTCGGTGAACCGTATTCCAGTTCTCCGTGATGCGCAACGATACAGTGTTTTAATTCATTCGCAAGTTTCTCCGGGAAGTCCGGAATATTGCGGACTGCATCCCCGATCATCTCCACACCGATCACGATATGTCCCAGAAGCTGGCCTTCGTCTGTGTAATCATTTTCCGGGAAGGAAGATAATTCCTTGGTCTTTCCGATGTCATGACAGATTGCTGCTGTGAAAAGCAGGTCCTTATTCAGGATCGGATATGCGCCTGTCATATAGTCACAGAACTTGACAACACTCAGCGTATGTTCAAGAAGACCGCCTGCGAATCCGTGATGAACCGTCTTCGCTGCGGAATGTCCCTTGAAGTTACGGATAAAAGTCTCGTCTTTTACAAAATAATACTCCAGTACCTGTCTCAGATACGGATTATCTACTTTCTTAATGTATCCAAGCAGTTCCTCATACATACCGTCTGTACTCTTCTCTGTTGTCGGCATGTAATCGGCAGCAATGTATTCGCCCTCCTGCGCTTTTCTGATCTGCTTGATATTCATCTGCAGATTATTATTGTAATTGATGATCTCACCATATACCTCGATGAAATCCATCTCATCATAATCTGCGATTCCTCCGGAATTCGGATCCCATACTTTTCCGTCCAGTGTTCCGGTCTTATCCTGAAGGATCAGGTTGTCATACGGTCTTCCGTTTCTGGTCTCCGCAGAACGCTTTCCTTTACACAAATATACATTTCTGATTGTTTCCCCTTCGTGAAGGGTGTTGATATATCTCATCTTATTTCCTCTTTCTATATTCTATATTAATATTATTCTATATTTACAACGGTCGGAGCACTTCTCCGGATGCATCCGGCAAGCCTACTCCTTGCTTCCGACTGTCACGTCAAATGAAATATCCACATAACCGCCGGATCCCTGTCTCTGTCCTTTAAGTCTTATCTTGCTGCCGCTTTTCTGGTCACGCATCACACTCTGATAGACCGCCAGCGACGATATCTTCTTACCTGCGGCCTCCGTGATTATATCTCCGCTCTGGATTCCTGCTGCCATTGCCGGAGAATCCGGCTCCACTGTCTGGACATATACTCCTTTTGGAATTCCCTGAGCTTCGATCTCTGCCGTCACATCCAGTCCACGGATACCGACATACGGCACAGCCTGTCCGTTAGACAACAATTCAATCTCTGATTTTAAACCTGAAATTCCATACCCGGTTACCAGCCTTTTACTGCTATTATCGGAAATACTCTGATCAATAATTCCGACTACTTCTCCCGACAAATTGACGATCACGCCTGTCCCGTCCTCTGCCGCACCAATGTCTGTACAAAGAAGCGGATAACTTCCGTCATCCCCGTCCAGTTCATTTCTGCTGCTCGCAATCGTTCCGAATCCAACCGCTCCCGCATAACCGAACGGTTTTCCGAGAACCACCGCAGCATCTCCTTTCTGTACCGAACCGGAACTGCCAAGAGTTGCAATACTGATCTGCTGCCAGGTTGACTGCCCGATGCTGCTTTTGGCTACAGCATAGATCGCAAACCCAAGACTTTCATCCTTCTTCTTCATAGAAGCCTGCTTCGTTGTCCCGTCTGCGAATCTGATATGAATCTCTTTTGTATTTCTTAATATAGAAGTCTTGCCGTATATCAGAAGTTCCTGTCCATTATCCGCAATGATCAGTCCGGACACACTGTTCTTATTATCATAAGATTCTTCCGTCCAGTCCTGCTCTCCCGAGATACCGATGACCTCAACTACCGATTTTGCGGCTTCGGATGCTACTGTGTTCATTGCTTTCTGAAGTTCTCTGTAACTGTCAATGCCCAGCGTCTGTACTGTGCTGTCATCGCCGCTATCTGCAGTGGTTTCATCCGACTTTTCTTCCTCTTTTTCTTCCGGTATTACAACTTCCTGCGAATCTCCGGGAAACTTTTCATCCAGCCATGGTTTGAGCGCAGAAAAACTAATGCAGGCACATACACCGAACGCCACTCCAAGCCCCGCCATACGAAGCAAGTCTTTACGGTACTTTTTCCCACGGCTGTTCTCGTCTTTGATCGTCTCCTGCATAAATGAATATTCTGATTTTTCTGTTTTTTCCCCAGGTTCTCCCTGCTCATTTTCCAGAGGTTTCTGCTCATCCATCAGCTCTTTCGTCTCCTTTGCAATCCTTTTTATAGTATACCGTATGGAATTGGAATGTTCAATATTTATCCTTTTCTTTATCGTCCAAATAAGGTAGAATAGGTACTGACCACAGCTACTGTATGAACAGTAACATAGAATAAGTTCAGGTGAGAAACATGAATAAAAAAACATTAACCAAATTAGAATATCATAAAATTATTGACATCTTAATAGAACAGGCAACTTCTTTTGGCGGCAAGGAACGCTGCAAGAGATTAAAACCGATGACATCCATCACGGATATCGAAGCCGCACAAGAACAGACTACCGCCGCATTTACCCGTATCATTAAGAAGGGACGTCCTTCTTTCGGAAGCTGTAATCCGGTCGGGGAATCCTTAAAGCGTCTGGAAGTCGGTGCCGCGCTCGGAAGCGGAGAGCTTTTGCGTATCTGTAAGCTTCTGGAAAATGCAGGGCAGATCAAAGCTTACGGCCGTCACGAGACTGTGGACGATGCAGAAGACTGTCTGGATGCTTTCTTCCAGCAGATCGAGCCACTGACACTGGTAAGCACTGAGATCCGCCGATGCATTATTGACGAAGATGAGATCAGTGATGATGCCAGCAGTACATTAAAGCAGATCCGCCGTTCCATGAACCAGATCAATGATAAAGTACATTCTACATTATCTTCTCTGGTCAACGGTTCGCTCCGTACCTATCTGCAGGATGCGATCATCACCATGCGCGGGGACCGCTACTGTATCCCGGTCAAAGCCGAATACAGAAGCCAGGTATCTGGTCTGATCCATGACCAGTCTGCCACAGGTTCTACCCTGTTCATCGAACCGATGTCTGTTGTAAAACTGAATAATGATTTAAAAGAGCTTTACGGCAAAGAGCAGGAAGAGATCCAGGTGATCCTTGCACGCTTAAGCGCCGATGTTGCAGAATATATCGACTCCATCCGCACCGACTACAAAGTCATGACGGAGCTGGATTTCATATTTGCAAGAGGAAATCTCGCAATCAACATGAACGCAAGCAAGCCAATCTTCAATACAGAAGGCCGGATCCATATCCGTGAGGGCCGCCATCCGCTGTTAGATAAGAAGAAAGTCGTTCCGATCACCGTCACACTCGGTGATACCTTCGACCTTCTGATCGTAACCGGACCGAACACCGGCGGTAAGACCGTTTCGTTAAAGACGGTCGGATTATTTACCCTGATGGGTCAGGCAGGACTTCATATCCCTGCGCTGGACCGTTCGGAACTGGCAATTTTTGAAAATGTATATGCCGATATCGGAGATGAGCAGAGTATCGAGCAGAGCCTCAGTACCTTCTCTTCTCATATGACGAATATCGTTTCGTTCTTAAAGCATGTAGACGAACATTCTCTGGTACTGTTCGATGAGTTGAATGCAGGAACCGACCCTACCGAAGGTGCTGCTCTTGCGATCGCCATCTTAAGCTATCTGCACCAGAGAGGCATCCGTACCATGGCAACGACACACTACAGCGAACTGAAAGTCTTCGCACTTTCCACACCGGGCGTTGAAAATGCCTGTTGTGAATTCGATGTAGAGACGCTCAGTCCGACTTACCGCCTTCTGATCGGTATCCCGGGAAAGAGTAATGCATTTGCCATCGCAGGAAAACTCGGACTTCCGGATTATATCATCGAAGATGCCAAGACACATCTGACCGAACAGGATGAATCCTTCGAAGACCTGTTAACCGATCTGGAGACAAGTAAACGTACCATCCGGAAAGAGCAGGAAGAGATCGAACACTACAAACGTGAACTGGCACGTCTCGAAGAAGAGACCCGTCAGAAACGTGATAAATTAGAAGAACAGCGTGACCGTATCATCCGCGAGGCCAATGAAAAGGCTCATGAGATCCTGGCCGATGCCAAGGAAACAGCCGATGAGACCATGCGTAATTTCCACAAATTCGGCAAAGCCAATATCTCCGTTGCCGAGATGGAAAAGGAACGTGAGCGTCTCCGCAAGAAGATGAACGCGACACAGAATTCCATGAAGACAGATACCAAGAAACCAAAAAAGGCTTACAAACCAAGTGATTTCAAACTTGGAGAATCTGTCAAGGTACTGAGTATGAACCTGACCGGATCTGTCACTTCACTTCCGGATTCCAAGGGAAATGTCACCGTACAGATGGGAATCTTACGTTCCACAGTTAATATTTCCGATCTGGAGATCATCGATGAAGCGCCGGCATATTCATTTGCCAAAAGAACCCGTCAGACCGGTAAAGGCAAAGTCAAGATGGGCAAATCTCTTGCGATCAGTCCTGAGATCAACCTTCTTGGTAAAACAGTCGATGAAGCGATCGCCGAGCTGGATAAATATCTGGACGACGCCTCGCTTGCACACCTCAGTTCCGTAAGAATCGTTCACGGTAAAGGAACCGGAGCTTTAAGAGCCGGTATCCATAAATATCTGAAACGGCAGAAACATGTCAAATCATTCCGCCTTGGCGCATTTGGCGAAGGTGACGCCGGCGTAACGATCGCTGAGCTGAAATAAAAGTTAAAATAAGGGATAGTATAAGGGGAAACTTTAAAGTGAATCAGTATAGATAAATGCATCTATATACGGGAGGAGTATACATCTATGAACAAACAGAAAATACTGATCGTCGATGACGATGAAAATATCGCTGAACTGGTCTCATTATATCTGACAAAAGAATGCTTTGACACTATGATGGTCCACGATGGCGAACGGGCACTGGTTGCCTTTGACACTTACAAACCGAACCTGATTCTTTTAGATCTCATGCTGCCTGGTATCGACGGATATCAGGTCTGTCGCGAGATCCGTACGAGATCTAACACTCCGATCATCATGCTGTCCGCCAAGGGTGAAGTATTCGACAAGGTACTTGGCCTGGAGCTCGGTGCAGATGATTACATTATGAAACCATTTGATGCCAAAGAGCTGGTTGCACGTGTAAAAGCAGTCTTACGCCGCTATCAGGTCGGCTCCAAACCGGAGACTCCTCAGGCAGATAAGGGAAAATGTGTCGAATACCCGGGAATTGAGATCAACCTTACCAATTACTCCGTCATTGTTGACGGCCATACGGTTGAGATGCCACCAAAGGAACTGGAACTTCTCTATTTCCTCGCATCCTCTCCGAACCAGGTATTCACAAGAGAACAGTTACTGGATCAGATCTGGGGCTATGAATATATCGGCGATACCCGTACCGTCGATGTGCACATCAAACGTCTCCGCGAGAAGATCAAGGATCACAATGGCTGGAGTCTCAGCACTGTATGGGGAATCGGTTATAAATTTGAAGTAAAATAACAGCAGGTTAATATCATGAAAAGTACATTATATTTAAAATTTATATTTATCTATATTGTGTTCGGATTCTTAAGCCTTTTTACAGCCGCAACACTGACAGAGAACCTGGTCAGTACGCCGATTTTTAACCGCGTAAGTAACAGTATGTACCGGGAAGCTACGATGGTTGCCAACGACTATCTTCCCGGTTATTTTTCCGGCGGATTAACAGAATCTGACGCACAGATGATCTTATCCGGAATAGAGACACAGCTTGACGCTGCAGTCTGGTTCGTTTCAAAAGATGGAAAAGTAATCCTTTCTGCACAGTCCGGGAGCTACCCGTCCGCGCCTGATTCCATTAAAGATTTCGACCCGGCGGAATCCGGAAGCGATCGTTCACAGACTGGTGATTATCACGGATATTTTGACAATGATGTGATCACTGTCACTGTACCGGTAACTTACGGGTATTCTCCAAAAGGATATCTGATGATCCACCAGTATACCTCTGTTGTGGATACCATGACAGACACACTGATGCGTGGTGTATATATTACATTCATCGTAATCTTCCTGCTTTCGTTCATTATCCTGCTGGCGTTCCATTTCCTTGTGTACCGTCCGCTTCATAAGATTACCGAAGCAGCAACCCAATATGCTTCCGGTAACCTGGAATATGAGATTCCTGTCACAACTGAAGATGAGATGGGTTATCTGTCCGCATCACTGAACTACATGTCCTCTCAGCTTAGGGATATGGAAGATTATCAGAAGAAATTTGTGGCAAATGTGTCTCATGATTTTCGTTCTCCACTTACCTCCATCAAAGGTTATGTGGAAGCCATGACAGACGGAACCATCCCACCAGAATTACATGAAAAATACCTGAAGATCATCTTATTCGAAACAGAACGCCTGACAGATCTGACACAGGATCTTCTGACGTTAAATGAATTTGACACCAATCACCTGCTTCTCAACCGGGAAGTATTCGATATTCACGAGATGATCAAGCATGTAGCGGCATCTTTCGAAGGTGTCTGCACACAGAAGAAGATTTCCATCGAATTGGTCTTCGCAACAAAACACCTGAACGTCAACGCTGACAAACGAAAAATCCAGCAAGTCTTATACAACCTGCTGGACAATGCGATTAAATTCAGTGATCCGAATTCCATCGTCACGATTGAGACGACAGACCGCGGAGAAAAAGTATATACCTCTGTAAAAGATAACGGTATGGGTATTCCAAGATCAGCGCTTGGGAAAATCTGGGAACGCTTTTACAAGAGTGACCTCTCCCGTGGAAAAGATAAGAAAGGTACCGGACTTGGACTTGCGATCGTGAAAGAAGCAATTCAGGCACATGGGGAGAATATTACCGTGGTGAGTACGGAAGGAGTCGGAACCGAATTCTCCTTTTCACTTCCGAAGGTTGCTGGCTAATTTATCATTGTGACCTCTCAGTCCATGAGAAAGAGTTGGAACTTCTTAAGTAAAAAAATCGGCCGTTAGCCGGTTAAAAATCATTTGTCTGAGCGATCAGCGAGTTATGATTTTTGACCGGCTGCTTTTAGGCCGATTTTTTTGCTTTAGATGTTCCCCATGATTGAATCCGCACAGCAATCCCTTCTATACTTTTATTCAGGACCGGGGTAAGCCGCCATGATACATTAAATTTTTCTACTTACTATACAGAATCTTCTGCACCTCATCCGTCTTCAGATTCTTTTTCGTCACCCATGTATATCCCGTATTAACCACAGCCTCATTTCCCATATTCAGAGAAGCCCTTGCTGCAGCCACAACGGTTGCATATCCCATGCCAAATGGGTTCTGTACGATCAGTCCGTTAACTTTACCGTCTTTCAGATCCTGAATCCCATCATCGTTGGCATCGAAGCCGATGACTTTCACTTTTTTCTCCATTTTATTTCTTTCCAGACCATCGACTGCAAGTTTTACGGAATCCCCGTTTGCAGCAAAGCAGCCTGTAATATTTGGATGTTTTGCAAGGATATAATCAACTACCTGATCTTCAGTGATACTGTCTGCTGTTACAACATCTTCTCCTGTGAGCTGTCCCTCCGGAAGTTCACTGTCTTTTGGTCGGTAGGTTCCGGCATTGATCTCATCGGATACTGTCTTCTGCATATTGCTCAGTTCATCCATGTGGTATACATTGACCACTGAAATATTCGGATGATTTGCTTTCAATTCTTCTGTTACAGCTTTTTCTCTCTGAAGAGCTGCCTGTGATTTGGAATCCTGAATGAACAGCACCGCTTCTCCGCTGTCGCCCATCTCTTCCGCAAGTCTCTGTGCCGCTTCCTTTCCTGCAGCTACATTGTCTGTGGATACATCTGCAGCCACACCCTGATAATCTGATCCGGAATCAAAAGTTACGATCGGAATCTCACTGTCTGTTGCAAGATCGAATTGCACCTGGCATGCCTGCAGGTCTACGATCGAAATGCCCACTGCGACCGGATATCTGTCCAGTTCTTCATCCAGAAGATTTACCTGGTCATCGACATTATCTGCTGTATCCGGTGCATTAAATGCTACTTTCACCTTATCTTTTCCTGTATACCCAAGATTTGTATTAATATCTTCCGCAGCCTGCGCTACACCTTTTTTCACTTCATCCCAGTACTGTGTTCCGTTCGCTTTTCCGATAATGGAAATATAATCGCCTTTTTTCAGCTTTAATCCGTCCGTATTATTATATGCCGCCGGAGTGATCAGATCTAATTTCCCCTGATATGCGTTTTCTTCTGTCTTAGTTGTATTCTTTTCTGACTCAATCTTTTTCTCTTCATCGGTTGCTTTTGATGTCTGCTGACATCCACATACAAGCAGTGCTGTACCCAGCAGCATGGCAATGATTCTTTTTTTCTTCATT
>OLXK01000999.1_pt1 | contig 22858 bp, 18 predicted proteins | sample 1674321 | NCBI WGS metagenome assembly OLXK01 (sample SAMEA103958162, study PRJEB25191) | human gut metagenome | reverse complement strand
ACGTCGTCAATGTGCCCGTTCGTCTCGTCGGGGTCGATGCCGTCCTTGATCCACAGCACCTTCTCGCACCCGAGGTATTCGCGCAGCATCTGCTCGATCTCTTCTTTCGACTTGTCGGGGTTGCGGCCCTCGGAGAGCAGGCACATTTCGGTCGTCAGCACCGTGCCCTCTCCGTCGACGTGAATGGAACCGCCCTCGAGCACGAAGCCCTCTGTGCGGTAGCTGTCCACGTCCGCGATCTCGCAGATCTTGCGCGCGATCTGGTCGTCCTTGTCCCAGGGGAAATACAGCCCGTCGACGAGCCCGCCCCAGGCGTTGAACTCCCAGTCCACCGCGCGAAGACCGCCCTTGTCGTTCACAAGGAACGTCGGCCCGCAGTCGCGCACCCACGCGTCGTCGCTCTCGAGCTCCACGACGCGGATATTTTCGGGGAGCTTGGCGCGCGCGTTCTGATACTGGCGCACGGATGCGCCGACCGTGACCTTTTCAAATTTTGCGATGGCCTTGGCAACATCCGCAAAGGCCTTCTGCGCGGGCTTGCCGCCGTCGCGCCAGTTGTCGTTGCGCTCGGGCCAGAGCATCCACACGCCCTGCTGGGGCTCAAATTCGGCGGGCATGCGATACCCGTCCTGCTTCGGCGTTGTGCCGATGATTCGTTTTGCCATAACTTTGTCTCCTTATGATGAAACCATACTTAGCTGCGCGCGTTTTTCCCGCGCAGCGCGATCAGCACCTCGCCGATCGCCACGCTGAGGATCGACCCGATCGTAATGGGCAGAAAGCTCGCAAGCGTCTCTGCGTCAAACGAGAGCGGGACCGCAGTGAAAATGATCGAAATGACGATGAGCACCATCGGCACGTAGGCGATCCATTTGAGCGCCGTGTCAGACCCCGGCACGCGGAACGGGCGCGGCGTCTTCGCATCCTCGCGCCGCAGCTTCAAAAACGCCGGAAACACGGGAAGATAGCTCAAAAGCAGCATCACGAGATTCAGCGCGAAAAAGCTCCAGAAGAGTGACGAGTCCGGCGACGCCATCTCGATGAGCACGCCCAAAACACACACGCACGAGGCGACGACGCCCGACGTGACCGCCGCGCCGACGGGCATGTCGTTCTTTGCCCAGCGCTTGGCGAACACCCGCGGCATGTCGTTGTGGTCCGCCGCCAGCGCCGCCGTCGAATTGACGCCCATCGACCACGAGATCATATTGCCGAACAGCGTCACGAGGAACAAAAGCGCCACCACGCCCACGAGCACGCCGCCGCTGCCGCCCAGAATGAGCGACACCGCGTCGATAAGCCCCGAATCCACGCTGATCTCACGCACATCCACTGCCGCGCCGATGCCGAACGCCGAGAAGAGGTAGATGGCCGCGATGACGATGCCGCCGGTCACGATGGACTGCGGGATCTGCTTTTTCGGGTCGCTCATGTTGTTTGCGTACGTGCACACGACCTCAAAGCCGAGGAAGTTGAAGATGATGACCGAGATATACGACAGGCTGTGCAGGTCAAAGCCCGGCAGGAACGTGCGCGGCGCCATGTCGTTGACAAAGCCGCTGCGCGCGACATAGACGATGCCGAGCACGCCCACCGTCAGCGCGAGGAGCATCTTGATGGCGGCGCTGATGTTGAGGATGAGGATGCTGTCGCACACAGGGTAGCAGGCGATCCACGTGACGATCCAGATGAAGGCGAGCTCGATGAGCAGCCGGGCGCCCCAGCCGAAGCGCAGCCCCGTGAGCACGCCCAGCAGCTCCGGACACACGACCGCGAGCGAGGCCATCCACAGCGGGAAGTTGATCCAGTAATACCACGAGGCGCGCGCGCCCCACTTCGTCTCCGGGAACGCCTTGTGGATCCAGTCGTAGAGCCCGCCGTCGCCGGGATACGTCGTGCCGAGCTCGGACGAGATCATGCCGTAGGGCAGCAGGAAGGCGACCATCATGAACAGCCACCAGAAATACTGGCTGTTGCCGATGGAGGCAACAGGCGCGGCGGCCTCGGCCACGAACACGACGCAGATGACCGAGAGGATGACGTCCGCGAGGCGGAACTTTTTGCGTTCGTCCATTCGTCCGCTCCTTTATCCGCCGGTCAGCAGCCGCCGAGCCGCGCGGCCAGAAACGTGTCGAGCTCCTCGCGCGCCGCGGCCAGCGCCAGCTCCGACGGGCTGCGGCGGCAGCGCGTGAAGTATACGAGCAGCCCGCGCATCGCCGTCAGGCGGTTTCCGGCCTGCTCCCAGCAGAGCGAGGCGGCGGAATCGGCGACCTCGTCGGTCACGTCCTCGCCGCGCGTGGCGGGCAGACAGTGCAGGAATTTACAGCCGAGCGCGCCGAGCTGCATGAGCTCGCGGTTGACCTGATAATCCGCAAAGACGCGCACGCGCTCGTCCTTGGGCATCTCGTTTTCATACAGCCCGTACCAGACGTCGGTGTAGATGAAGTCCGCGCCGCGCACGGCGTCGCGCTCGTCCGTGACGGCCCACGTGCCGCCGGAGAGCTTGCAGTTGGCCTCGAGAATGTGCTTATGGTCGGCATTGAGCTGATGCCCCTCCGGGCCGTAGTGCACAAAGTGCATGCCGAGCTTCGTCGTGATGAAGCCGAGCGATGCGCACACCTGCGTGCCGTCGCCGACAAAGACGACCTTGCAGTCTTCGAGCCGCTTGCCCGCCGGCAGGTGCTCGCAGATCGTGCACAGGTCGCCGATCTCCTGCGTGGGGTGGTTATAGTCGCTCATGCCGTTGATGACCGGGATCGTGCACGCCTCGGCAAGTTCCACGACCGTGCGGTGCTCGATGACGCGCGCCATGACCACATCGACCAGCCGCGAGAGCACCCTGCCCGTATCGCCGATGGTCTCGTGACCGCCGAGCTGGATCATGCCCGGACCGAGGTACTGCGCGTGACCGCCGAGCTGGCTCATGGCCGTCTCGAACGACACGCGCGTGCGGGTGCTCGACTGCTGGAAGATCATGCCGAGGTTCAGGTTTTTCATCAGCGGGGGATAATACCCCTGCGCGATGGCGCGCTTGATGGCCAGCGACAGCTCGATGATGTCCAGCAGCTCCTGCCGGGAGAAGTCATTTGTGTCGATAAAGTCCTTTTTGTACATATCCATTCCTCCAAAGGCGCAAGTTCGGGATTTGCTTCCCGGTTATTGTCGGCGAAACCGCGCGCGGATATGCGCTGCGGTGCGAAAATTTTTGCGCCGCAAAGCGCGCAGCGGGCATCGCGCCGGAATACGCGCCGGAGAAAGGACGCGCAGTTTTGCGCCCCGGTGCAAAAAAGCCCGGCCGGTCTCCCGGTCGGGCTTTGGAACATATGGGTCTGACGGCTCAGAACTTGATCTCCTTGCCGGCCTTGCGCCACTGCCTGAACTCCGCGACGGCGGTGAACAGCGCATCGGACGAGGAGTTGATGGCAGTCTCGAGCGAGTCCTGAATGACGCCGATGATGAAGCCGACGCCGACGACCTGCATGGCAACGTCGTTGGAGATGCCGAACAGGGAGCAGGCCATGGGGATGAGCAGCAGCGAGCCGCCCGCAACCCCGGACGCGCCGCACGCGCCGAGCGCCGCCATGACCGACAGGATGATCGCGACGGGCAGCTGCACAGTGATGCCGAGCGTGTGCACCGCGGCGAGCGCCATGATCGTGATCGTGACGGCAGCGCCGGCCATGTTGATGGTCGCGCCGAGCGGGATGGACACGGAGTAGAACTCCTTATCCAGACCGAGGCTCTCGCACAGGGACATGTTCACGGGGATGTTCGCAGCGGACGAGCGCGTGAAGAAGGCGGTCACACCGCTCTCCTTGAGGCATTTGAACACCAGCGGATAGGGATTCTTGCGCATGGCGACAAAGGCCATGACGGGGTTGACGACGAGCGCCGAGAACAGCATGCAGCCCACGAGCAGGAGCAGCAATTTGCCGTACTCGGTGAAGATGGCCAGACCGCTCGTGGACACGGCCGTGAACACGAGGCCAAGAATGCCGAAGGGGGCGAGATTGATGACGAAGCGCACCGCCTTCGTGACGGCCTCGGAGGCGTCGGCGAGGAAGCGCTTGGTCGAATCCGCAGCGCCCTTGAACGCGAAGCCGAGCACGATGGCCCAGAACAGGATGCCGAGGAAGTTGCCGCTGACGATCGAGCCGATGGGGTTGGAGACGATGTTGGTCAGCAGGTTCGTGAAGATCTCCGCAAAGCTCTCGGGCGCGCTGTCGGAGACGGCTTCGGTCAGCGTGATGGTCACGGGGAAGAGGTAGCTTGCGACGACGGCGATGGCGGCCGCAAGGAACGTGGACACAAGGTAGAGCACGATGACGGTGCCGAACTGCTTGCCCATTTTCTCCTTGGACTGGGCGAGCGCGCTGATGATGAGCACGAACACGAGCAGCGGGGCGATCGCTTTGAGCGCGCCGACGAACAGTTTGCCGAGGATGCCGATGCCGGGAGCGGTCACGGCGGCGTTGGGGATCAGCAGGGCGAGCGCCGTGCCGATAGCCATGCCGATGACGATGCGCAGCACGAGGCTGACGCTGTTGTAGGCTTTGACGAGTTTCATTTCTTTCTTCTTCTCTTTCCTTTTGCTGTTTTTGCGAGCGAGTCGCTTTAGCAGTTTAGCAAACAGCCGCAGCAATGTCAAGCAAAGGGTGCAAGTGCAGGAGATGACAAATCCTCAAAATATGGTTTTCCGGTCAGATGCGCGATGTGATACAGCTAAGTGTTTTGCATAATTTAAGCTCTGCGATTTTAAGGACGCATTTCCAAACGCAAGGGTTGTAAAAATTTATCAGATGATATTATAATGCAGAATTGACACAACTCTATTCCATGTTAACTCTTTTAATCATTGCAGCAGCACCTAGGACAGCTGAAATTTGAGCTTAACAGATCGAGCGCGCGATGGTCACGCGCTGCGACCCGGCCAAGGATATCGTCATCATTCCCGGGGCGTTCGGACATGAGCTGAACCCTGTCGTCAAGGACAACCTTGCGGCAAAGATGGGCTTCGACTGTACGTATCCCGTGCCGAAGCCGGAATCCTATACGCTCGTGAGCTTTCAGGACGTCGATATCGGCAAGTATGATATCGGGTAGCTTCCTGGAATCGGGCGCTCGTTTCGGCAAGCCCTCTGCTTCGGCAGCGCAATATCTCCGCATCGTCTGATGGCGAATCGACGGTTGTTTGTTGCGGGAAGGCTTTGATCGGCAGGCCAATACCGTTCCCGGATTGCTTTTACAATAAAATGAGCGCAGGAATATTCCTGCGCTCCCGCTTGTCAGGAAAGCCCGGACGCATGCGCGTCCGGGCTTTCCCATGAGACCGTTTTTCGACGATGCTAATCGAAGTGCCGCGCGATCGAGTTGCAAGCTGATGCCGCCACCAGCAGCAGCACGGCCGCGCCAAAATGGCTCCGGCCGGAAACCGACATTATGCCAACGACGACCGCCGCAACAGCAAGCGTGGCTGCGATCAGCCTTCCGATCAAACGCATATCTGCCTCCTCGTCCAAATCGGTGGATGCCGTCTCCGGGTTCGGAGGGCGGCCTTACCCATGCGCATCAGCTGCGGCACATACACAAAAAGCGATCAGCCGTTGCCTCTGAGCGCGTTCGCCAGCTCGTTATCCGTGTTCTCCATGGTCGTTGCGACCGCAGAGAGCTGGTTGCCGATGTTCTCGATTGCTTCCGGGATCTGATCCATGTTCTTGGCGATCTCGTCAAAGGTGACGAAAAACTGGTTCTGTGCAGCGCCATCCCAGGTAGACTCGAGGGAGTTGACCTGCTGACGCAGATAGTTCAGAAGCTCGCGCAGCTCTCCGGCCTTGGTCGAAAAATTGGTGGAAGCGCCTCTGAGTTCTTCGGTAGTAAGAGCAATACGTGCCATAATAATATCCTCCTGTAATGATGTTCAGAATGTTGTTTGTGTTTGATTTTTCTGTGTGCAGTCCGGCACTCAGCGCATCTGGCTCGCCATCTCCTCGTCCAGATCTCCAATGGTCTTGGCGATGGACGTCAGCTCGTTTGCGAGGCCCTCGGTCGCTTCCGGAAGCTGATCAAAGCCCTTCAGCGCCTCTTCGAAGTTCACAAAGAACTGTGTCTTTGCAGCGCCTTCCCAGCTGCCGTCCAGCGCACTGACCTGCTGGCGCAGATAATTCACCGTTTCCCGGATTTCTTCTGCCTTCTGAAGAAAATTCTTCGACACGCCCTGCAGCTCATCCGGGGTGATTGCAATTCTGTTGTCGCTCATTGGTTTCCCTCCTGTTGTAATACTTTATATTTCCGCCACGCGGCGGTAAGGTGCAAATGTCACAGCTTCTTGGCAAGCTGTCTGCGCTCCTCGAGCAGCGCCTCATACGCGTCACGCGCCTCACTGAGCTCTACCTTCATCTCGCCGATCACGCGCATATGGTAGCGAATGCTCTGGATCCAGGATTCATCGAGCATGGAATACCACTTGTTTGACGCCGTGCTGTCCCAGCCGGACGCCTTGAGCTCATCCAACGCTCTTTGCACGCCTTCTTTGGCCTCGCGAAATTGCGTGACCTGCGCACCGTACACGCGGATCGTTTCTTCCATTGCATCAAAATCAACACGCAGCTGATTGCTCATGTTTCACAGCCCCTTTCTGCCGCAGCGCTCAGCCCTCTGTAACGGAGCGCAGCTGCGGCTGGATCTCGAACGCCTTGGCCTTGTCCGCCGCGGCCTTTTCTTTCTCTCCGAGCGCCTCGTAGATCTGGCTGCGCAGGAGATAGACCTCGCCGTTTTCCGGTGCGGCGCGCAGCAGATAGTCGATCATGTCCATTGCCTTTTGATATTCCTGCAGTTCCTTGTGGCACATCGCACGGTACATATACAGCTCTATCTGCCCCGGCTTCTTCGCACATTCCGCGCGGAAGAGCACGTTCGCCTCGCGCAGCGCCTGCTCGCCGTCCGCCGTGCGGCCGAGACGCTGCAGCGCGATCGCACGATAGTACAGCGCCGCGTAGTAGTAGCTGTCCAGCTCCTGCGTATCGACCATTTGCCGCGTGACTTCCAGCAGTGAGGCGTAGTCTTCGCGGCTCATATAGATGCACGCCAGCAGATAGCCGCTCTCCGGGTCACGCTCGGCATCGTAGACCGGCTTGAGCTCTTCAAGCGCCGCGTCCACGCGCAGCATCCCCATGTACAGCTGCGCCTTGCGCTTGTGGTATTCCAGCGCGTTGTCCTCCGTGATCGGGACCTTCTCCTCCAGCATCGCCAGCGCCGTCTCGCTCTCGCCGAGCTGCTGCAGCACGCCGACCATGTCATAGTACAGGTCCGCATCGTCCGGGAAGCGCTCAAGCGCCGTGTCCAGCAGCGCCTTTGCCTCCGCGGGACGGTTCAGCTCGCACAGCACGCCGGCCTTATAGTGATAGCCCTCAAAAACCTCCGGGCACGTCTCCAGCATCTGGTCACACGCCTTGAGTGCCTCCGGCATACGGCCGTGCATCAAAAACAGCTGGATCTTACGCAGACGGGCAAAGCCGTTGTATTTGTCCACGGCGAGCGCCTTGTCATAATACGTCATCGCCTTATCGTAATCCCGGCTTTCCTCCTCCGCTGCGGCAAGCGTGAGGTAGATATCCACACTGTTCGCGCCCAGACTGATCGCTTTGGTGAAATGCTCCTTGGCCGCGTCCGTGTTGCCCTCAAGCATCTCGACATTGCCCAGGTGGAAATACGTCAAGCCGTTCTTTTTGTCGAGCAGCAGCGCCTTTTTCAGATTCTCTCTGGCTGCGGCATAGTCGTCTTGCATGATGCAGGTCTGGGCGATCAGGATATAGGCCTCGTCATTCATCTGGTCTTCCGCCGCGGCCTTCTCAAAGTAAATGCGCGCGTCCGCGAACTTGTCTTCCCCGTACAGCACAGCGCCCTGATTGATATACTCCTGCGCTCTGGTCAGTTCAGCCTCCATAACCGTATTCCTTTCTCATGTTTTCTAATTTCTCGCAAATCGCTGCGTCGTGATCGAAGTAGCGCATAAAATCGATCTGGCTCACCGGCGTCGGCACTCGCTGCGGCTGCGCCATACCGCGCCGATAGAGATACGCGTCGCACACGCCCGTGACCGTTATGCGCTCGGGTGTGATCCGCAGATCGCTCACCCTGCGGATATCCATGCGCAGATAGTCCGTCTTGATCCAGCTGTCGCGCAGCTGGAAAACGGTGACACACTGCGGCTGTAGCTCGATGTAGTCTTTCTTTCGGTAGATCAGGCGGTGACCGCCCCTGCACAGCGGCACCACGAACAAAACCGCCGCCGCCATCACGATCAACTCGTCTTCGCCCGCAATGCCGAGCACCAAGCCCGCCAGCCCGATCACGGACAGCAGCAGCGCCCACCATTTTTTGCGCAGGTAGATCTCGGGGGAAAAAGCACAATGCATCTTCATTCACCTCCGCATTCTTTACGCAAGCATGGGCTTCACGTGCCAAGAATAGAGCTTATCCAGCCCGAGTGTGGACGAACCTTTCATCGACAGGATCAGCTCCCCAAGCGACTTGCCGTTGAGGATGCCGATCATGGTCTTTGAGAATGTCGTGCCGTTTTTCAAGACGCTCTTTATTGTGACCTTGCCGATATCAACACCGGTCGTCATCTTGATCACTCTCTGCTTCATAACAGTCCGTACACGCGGCGCAAGACCTTTCGTGCCGTACTTGAGCATATTGTCGCACGTCTTCAGTGACCGGATCTCTTTCGTCAGCTGCGTGACCCCGCACACAAAGCTGACGACCTCCAGCCCACGGTAGACCCACGTTCCGGCCGTATCTCCGAGCATCCCCTGCATGACATGCTCCATGCCCATCTTTCGCAGTGCCTGCGCCGACTCCATGTCGCCGCTGCGAGCTGCCTTGAACGCTCGACAGTCATACACGAGATCCACCCCGGATTTCAGTGCGCCCCAAATCAACGGGAACGTCGCGACGAACCCGCCCGGCGCCATGATCAGCAAGGCCACTGAGGCGACGATGATAAACGCATCAAATGCGACCTCAACCGCCAGCCAGAACTCGGTCTTATGCTTTTGATACCACTCTTTGATCTTATCCTTGTACGCGATGACCAGCGGGATCGGTCCCAGCAAGCCGATCTTCGAGGCAGTGATCAGCAGCTGCTTCCCGCCCTGCGTCAGCATGGTCTGAAACACACCGGGGATACCCTCACGCTTGCAGAAGCTCTTGATCTGCTTTTCGAGCCGCTTTGCCACGCGCTTATCCGTTTCCCTTGCGTTGTCGTCAAACGCATCCAACGCTTTGCCGAACGCCGTGAGCTTGTCATGCTTTTCCTCAAGCCGGCGCATTTTCTTTTCGAGATACATGTTGGCGTTCGTGATGTTGCCCGTGTTCGACTGGATGCTCGACAGGCGCGCCTTCACGCCGCTATAGTCGTTCTTGCGGTCACCGAGCCTGCGCGCGATCCGCCGGGTGGAACGCTTGACATTATCGTCATAACTGAAATCTACGAACAGTACATCCATTGCTGATTCTCTCCTCCTTAGCGGGAACCGCCGCCGCCACCGAAGCCGCGGCTGCTGCCGCCGCCACTGCTGCCGCCGCCGTGTTTTGTATCCGCTTCCTCGAGGCGGCGATCCCAATACGCGATCTCCCGATCGATGCAGTCCCTGGCCGATGAGAGCAAGCTGTCCGATGCCTGATCCGCCTCTCGGTATTCGGCAAGCTTCGCCGTGATCTGTGCGCCGCCGGTCGTACCGAGGTAGCTGTTGACATCCGCGATCGCCTCATCGACCGCGCGGTTGATGTCGCGCACGCGGCCGCCGTCATCCAGCAGATCCTTGCGCTCCTGCCGAAGGCGGCGGATCCGGCTTTTGACCTGTATGCCGGTAACACTGTCAGAAATAATACCCATAAGCCACGCTCACTCCTCTCACGTTTCCTTGCCCGCAATGCTGCCGGCCGTCTGCTGATCCCACGTCTTGTAAGACTCGTAAAACGCCTGCAGGTCATCCCGCATAGCTACCAATGTCTCCTCCGAGTCATCCAGCTCCTGCTTCAGGCGCCAGTATGAACGGTCGAAAAACTCACGCGCGCCCTTTCCAGTCCAGGTGTCCTTCAGCTTCCGTGTCTGCTGATCCACCTGCTGCTTCGCCTGTGAATATGTCTCGATCGCGCGGTTCAGGCTCTGCAAAGCCGCGTCAAAATACACCGTGTCTATGCGGCGCACGCCATTTGCTGTTTTGCCCATTGCGTTGCTCCTTTCCGGCAGTCATGGCTGCCCTGCATTATTGATCCATCAGGATCGTCTTGATCCTGCAAAGCTCCGTACCGAAGGCCATGAAGGCGTCGCCGGTCTTCAGCGGCTTCGCCTGCTCCTTCTGCTGCTTGACGGTCAGGTCGATGGCCTTGATGTTGGCGGCATCCTCGAAGAAGAAGTGCTGCTTGGCCTCCTTGATCTGCTTGAAGATGTCCGGTCCGCTGTACGACGGCGTCTGGTTGTCCACATCCGCAAAGACGACGGCGACCTTCAGCCGGCGATACGTCTTGAGGATCTCCAGAAGCAGCTTGTAGGTCTCCTTGTCCTCGCCCATTTTGCGATAGAAGCCACGGTTGTTCACGACCAGCAACAGCAGCGGCTCGTCAGCGAGCAGCTGCTCCGGCGCAGTGCCGCGGTTTTCGGTGAGCATTGCCTGACGCTCAACCAACCGCTCGTAGATCTCCTCGACCATGGCCACGCCGTCGTTCTCGTCAACACCGTAGCACTCCACGAAGCCGTACTCGCCGCACGCCTCAAGCTTCATCTCGGCGTTGTCGACGATATATGCACTGGTCAGGCTGCCGAAAACGTTCATGCGGATCGCCGTGAGCAGATGCCGGATGAAGTTGCTGCGCCCGCTGCCCGGACGGCCGATAATGGCAAAGCTGCCCACCGTCAAAAGGTCGAGCGTCCGGTAGGACACCTCGTCATAGTCCATGCCGATCGGGATCCGGTACGGCTGCTGATACAGCGTCTTCTGCGCCGCCGCCAGCTCGCTCATGCGCAGGACGGCCGGCACTTCGGGGATGGGCGCGGCACACACGCCCGCATAGTCTGCGTTCGTAGCGGCAATGCGCTCGCGGATATTCTGCACGCGGTCGATCTCCTTGTCGCCCTCCACGCACAGCGCCGTCTGGAACTCCACAATGTGCTTTTCCAGCGAGCAGAGACCTCTGCCCGGAACGTCCTTCGGCTCAACCTTGCAACGGTCGAACAGGTTCATGTACTCGCCGGAATCGTTGCACGAGTACGCGATGCGCGTGCCGTAGTTCGACAGCGTCTTGTAGTTGAGCGCGTTGGTCTGCGTCGCCGTTATGATCAGGCTCAGACCGACGCCCTGTCCCTCGCGTGAGAGAAACAGGATCGTCTCATCGTAGCTACCGTAGTACTCGCGGAACGCAGCATAGTTGTCGATCACCAGCAGTACCTGCGGCAGATCGCGGAAGCCGGCCTCCACGTAGGCGGCATACGTGCCGAGTCCCTGCTCGGCAAATTTCTCCTTACGCTGCTGCACCAGCCGCGTCAGCATCTTGAGGAGGTTTGCCACGCGCTCCTCCTCTGCAGCCACCGCAACGCCGCCGACATGGTTGGACGCCTCGAACGTCTTGAGCGCCATCGCGCCGCAGTCGACGACGTAAATGCTGCATTCCTGCGGCGAATACAGCTGCATGATCTGCAGAATGATCGTCTGCAGCAGCGTCGTCTTACCTGTCTGCGCCGAGCCGATGATGTACGTATTGTCGGCCGAGAGGTTGATCGCATAATTCTCCTGCCGCTGGTTGTCGGGGTCGTCGTACACACCGATCGGGACGACGATGCCCTTTGCAGGCTCCGGCCGGAAGTCGTGCAGCTCTCCGCTGTCGAGCACGTCCGGCAGCGCCGGCAGGCAAATGCCGCTGAGCTTCGAAATGTGGTTGTGCTCGCAATAGTCGTGGATATAGTCGACCAGTGCCTTGAGCTCCGTCGGCGCATCCTCTGCGCTGGTCTGGTTCTTGTTGGTGTAGACAACGCTGCGCTTGCCCCAGAGATTGAGCTCATAGAGCGTGACCGGCTGCCGCTCGCTGGCGTCGACGACCTTTGCGCCGCTGTACGCCGACTGGAACAGCTCGAACACCTCGTTGTTGCCGACCTGGAAATAGGCGCGGCCCGGCTCCTTGATCTCCGCCGCGAGCGGCGTCTTGATCACCTCGTTGCTGTCCTCCTTGGTCTGGACCTTCAGACACAGACGGAACTTCGAGTTGCTCCAGATCTGGTTATCCACAACGCCGGCAGGCTTCTGCGTGGCGAGGATGAGGTGGATGCCGAGCGTGCGGCCGATGCGCGCCGCCGAAATGATCTCCTTCATGAAATCGGGATACTCCGCTTTCAGCTCAGCAAACTCATCGGCGATAATGATCAGGTGCGGGATCGGCTCGGAGACAACGCCTTTTTTATACAGACGGATATAATCGTTGATGTGATTGACGGTGTGGCCCACAGTCAGCGAGGCCTGCGCAAACAGCGCCTGCCGCTTGACAAGCTCCGCCTTGATCGAGCGCAGCGAGCGGTCGATCTCGCGGCCGTCGATGTTCGTGATCGTACCAAGCATATGCGGAAGGTCGCGGAACTGGCTCGCCATGCCGCCGCCCTTGAAGTCGATGATCATAAAAGCGACCTCGTGCGGGTGGAACAGCGTCGCCATGGACAGGACATACGTCTGCAGGATCTCGGATTTACCGGAGCCCGTTGTGCCGGCCACAAGACCGTGCGGTCCGTGCGCCGACGCCTTGTCGCTGATGTCCAGATAGACGACCTCCTGCTTGGCCTTCACGCCGAGCGGCGCAGCCATGCTCCGATACACCTCGGACTGCCCCCAGCGCTGCTCCAGATCCAGATCCTCCACACCGAAAATGTTCAGCAGATCAAAGAGCGTGATATTGCGCGTCAGCTCGCTCTCCAGGCTCAGCTCCGGCACGCAGACCGCGCCGATTTTTGCGGCGGCATAGGCAGCCAGCGTCTCCTCGACATGCTCGGGGACGAATGCGCACTGCACATCCCCGTTTTTGCTCTTGAGGATCAGATCCGAGCGCTCGGCATTGCCGAGACGGATGATCTCGCCGCAGCCCTTGGGCAGGAACTCCTCGTATTCCTCAAAGAACACGAAGGTAAAGCCATACTGTGCGCACCGCTCCACGAACTTGGACAGCGGATGCTTGGAGATCTGCTGTGCGCCGCGGACAAACACGACATAGTGGCACGAGAATTCATCCGCACCGTCATTCGCACGCTGCTGTGCCTCGCGCGCAGAGAGAATGGAATACAGCTGCTCGGTGAGCACCTTGCGGCTCTCATCGTCACAGATAAAGTTGCGGATGTTGAGCGTATCATTGTGCACATGCTGCAGCCAGCGCAGCCAGCTCATCGACTGGAGGTCCGCCTCGTCGAGCATATAAAACAGCTTGACGTCCTTATAGAAGTGCCGCAGCGCGATGTCCAGCGTGAAATTCTTCAGCGCCTCCAGCTGCCCCTCGTTGCTGCCGACGACACCGACGGCACCGGCCTGCTTAAACTGCGCAATGATCGGCGCATCCGAAATGTAGCGGTATTTGTCCGCCAGCTGCTCCGGGAGCATCGAGATGGGGTCATCCGGATCGACGAAATCCTGCTTGTTGAATTTGACGCGGCAGTTCGACTCGATCGTGCCCGTGCCAAGGTACACCTCCAGGAAGTCCGGATCATGAACGTCCTTTTCAAACAGGCGCTTCTGGAAATTTACCGCCTCGCTCAGATCCTCCGAGAGTGAGCTGTAGATCAGGCGGCGGATGCGCAGCTCGTTGCTGCGCTGCGCCTGAATACCGGTCTCTTTTTCCTCGATGTAGGCGTTGTACTGCTCCTCGCGCATGCGCAGCTGCTCACGCAGGCGCTTTTTATCTCCAAAGTAGGTGATCAGCGAAACGATCACGCCGATAAGCATGGAGCCTGCGCTGTAGAGAATGAACGACATGCCGCCGGTGCCGGTGCTCATAAAGCCGCGCACGACGACCAGCAGCACCAGCATCGCCAGCGCCGGCAGGATCGTGACCAGCAGTCCGCGCTGGTTCTGCTGCGGCTTGGAAGGCGGCTGCTTGACCTCCACCTCTTCCTCCGGGATCACATACTGCAGACGCGTGCTGCGGTTAAAGTCCGGGTAGGTGAAGTGGCTCGTCTGATCCGACTCGATCCGTGCGCTCAGGCCGGGCGCTGCGATCTGCTGCACCGCCGACGTGCAGAAGGCGCCGCTGCGGTAATAAAAGCTGAATTCTCCGATGGAGAAAAAGTCGCGGTCATGCAGCACAAAATCGCTGCCGGTGACCCTCTGACCGTTTTTGCACACACCATATGTCGAGCAGACGATGTGCGCGTGCAGTGCGTGGCTATCCGCCTGAAACACCAGAATGTCCCGCCGCAGCGAGCCGCCGGACAGCAGGATATCGCTTCCCTGATCGGTGCCGAGCTGAAACTTCGCGCGCGCGCCCAGATCGATCACACGGTGGTAATCTTTGACCTCACTTTCAAAATCGATCTCAAAATCGATCGTCAGCAGCTCATTGTCCGTGCTGCGGTACAGCAGCTGCATATGGTCGCCGTGCGACAGCTCCCGGACCATCAGCCGGCGGACCTGATCTACGCTGATATAAACGGATTCCGAGCAGATGATCTCCCACTTGTCGCCGCGGCGGGTCAGCTGCAGCTCAAACGTGTCAAAAAACAGCTCCTTGCGCAGACGCACATCGCACCCCCCTGCCGTTCCGATGGTCACAGAGTCCATGTCATCGGTCAGGTCCACTTCCCGATAGAGCGTCTGGTTGGAAAGCGTCAGTTTGTATTGGTTTCCCATCGCCTCTGTTCCTCTCATTCTGTAATATAGAGCACGCTTCCGTTGCGAACGCCGAAGGTCTCCAGCGTCCGGTTGCCGCGCAGCAGCGCAATCGGATTTTCACAGCGCAGGAAACACTCCTGAATGCTGTCTGTGCTGATGCCGAGCTGATACGCGCTGTTGAGCGCGATGATCAGGTCGTTGGCCGTGATGTTCAGCGGGATGTCCAGATCCACGCAGAGGCCTCTTTTGAGCACTTGCAAAACAACAACAGCTCTGTCCACAGTCTCTCCTCCCTATGTAAGCATATAGCTGAGCTTGCGCAGACCGTCGGCCTTGCTGAGCTCCTGCAGGCCGCAGTTTTCGGCAGTCTGCGCCTCGATATACTCCGTCACCGGCAGCGTGCAGGCGGCGGACACCAATTCATTCGGAATGCCCTTGCGAAAACGGTTGCAGACCAGCAGGTACTTTTCCACATCCCGGTGATTCAGATTCGCCAGATAGCGCCGGGTCTGAAACGCGCAATACGCATCCTGCCCCGTCAGCAGCAGGACGCGGTCCGCCGCGGCGTACAGCTGCGACTGGAAGGCGTCAAGCACGCTCCCGGAATCCACCACGATAAAGTCATACGCCCCCGAAGCCTTCGCCTGCTCAATCAGCCGCAGATAGACCGCAGTCTCTGCGCCTGCGGAGGAGAGCGCCACGCTCAGCGGCGGGATATACGAAAATGACTCCGTTTTCAGATACGGCGTGAGCTCCTGCAGCATCTGCGAATCCGCGTGGCTGAAGATGCGCACTGCGCTCGGCGGGAGCTCAGAGCGGTCGCTGAGGAAAAAGTGGAAGTTCTGGATCTCCTCGGCGTCCAGATAGAGCACGCGCTTATAGTTTTCGGCCAGGCATTTGCTCAGCGCCAGCGCGACCGCCGTCTTGCCGATCCCACCCATTGCGGATGAGACCGCAACGACCTGTGTGCCCCGCTGCTGTGAGGCGCGCCGAAACACGTCCGGCGAGAGCGAGACCACCTCGTTATAGATATCCTTCGCGCTGGAATACTTATTGATAAACACCGCCCGGTCGCTCTTGGAGCTCTTCTCTCCGAGCACGAACACGTGCGCCAGCGTGTGGCGATGGATGTCCGGCTCGTACCAGCTGCTGTCGACGATGAGCACGCCGGCGCTGCGCGGCATACTGAAGTACTCCTGATAATAGGCCTGGTCCGTGATCACGATAAGCTCGACCTCGTCGCTCTTTTCCTCCACGAACTTGAGCTGCAGCATCATCAGATACTGCTCATAGTTGCGATCCGCGAGGATCACGACCTGCTTTTTCATCGCATCCCACCGCCTTCCTGCCGCGTGACCCGAAACACGCTGGTAGCGATCGTAATGGTGTCCCCGTCCTTCAGCGCCTGCGGCACATCACGCGGGAGCATCTGCCCGTTGAGGTACGTGCCGTTCGAACTGCCGATATCGGTGAGATAGTACTGCCCGTTCTGATAGGAGAATTTGCAGTGCCGTCCGCTGATGTACGGGTTGCCGTGCAGCTCCAGCTCTCCCGCGCCGACGCGTGTTCCGGCAAGCAGATCGCACTTCGGCAGCGCGATGCGCAGCGGCTCGGTGTGCTGCACCGCCTGCAGGAGCATCACCCCCGTACCCGCCGGCTGCGGAGCCGGCGCGGACTGCGGCGTCGGCGTCGGTGTCGGCGCCGGCACATCGCCAAACGCCGCGCTGTAGAGCTGCCGCAGGGTCGGCATGGTGCTCGCCAGCGCCTGACGCAGCCTGCGCACGCCCGCGTTTTCCAGCTCCGGCTGCGCATAGATGATCCGCAGGAGCATTGCGCACAGCTCGTCCGCAGCATCCTGCGTGGTCGTCGCCACATATCCCGCCGCGATCGGCAGATAGATCAGCTGCACGTTCATCGTTGCCGGGTCGACATAGATCCGTTCCGGCGACAGCACAATGTTCTGCACGCCCAAAAAGCCGGTTTCCTCCACGTGCTGCATTACCTCCAGCAAGTTGCGCACCATGCGCAGAAACCCGTCCGGATGCAGCCCGTTGAGCAAGGTTTTCATCGGCTTATATTCCGTGCCGTTCCTGCAGGTAAGGTACACGAACTGCAGCTGTGCATTAAACTGCATCTTCACGCAGCGGAGAAATCCGCCGCCATCCATGTTCTGAAGCACCTCGAACCCTGTCGGATAAAAAGCGTTGACGTCATGCAGCAGATATGCCACGTGTGACTTACACGGCATCTCCGTCAACAAACCATCGTCTTGAAACCGCACGTGTGTGTTCCCCCCTCTTGACTGTCTGCTCTTTGCGCCGGCGGCATGTGCGCATATCGCCGCCGCAAAAGGCAGACCGTGCAGGAAGCGGCGCTGCCGCTTCCTGCCGGCCACGCGGCCACATCATGCAGATGCAGCCGCGCTATGCCTGCTCAGACGCGCAATCAGCTTGCAGCGCCCTCGCGTTTTTTCTTCTTGCTCACGCCGTACCAGACGCCGAACGCGATCGCGGCGAGCGCGACCACCGTCAGAACGACTGCCCACGTGTTGTGGATGTACAGCACGAAGCCGTTGGTGCTGATCGTCACCTTCTGGTGGAAGCTCAGCGGCTTCTGATCCGCGCTGCCGGTCGTGTACGTGTTGCCGGCCCTGTCGACCGCAACGAACGTGATCGTCTGCGCGCTCTTGCCGCCTTGCAGCATCACGTCGCCGGACACGCTCTCGAGCGTCAGCTCGTTGGGCATCAGCTTCTGGTTGGCGGCCAGCTTGGTCTCACCGCCGAGCGCGTCGACCTCCGCCGCGCACAGATACTCCGCAACGACCGTCTCACCGGACAGGACGGAGACACGCGCCAGACCGTAGGTATCGGCGACCGCGAAGTTGATCTCGTGGCTGTCCTCGCGGTAGCGTTTCTTCTCCAGACCGGTAATCTGCTTGAATTCAGGATCGACGTTGTCGATGACGAACGAGAGCGTGCACTGGTACTTCTCCGGTGTGGTCACGTTGCCGTTGTCGTCCACTTCGTCAATGTTCTCGGACAGGTTGCCCGCCTCGTCGGTGGAGCGCACCTGCACCTTGTACAGACCGTCCTGTGCAAACATATTGCGATCGAGCTCGTACACGTAGCGGTACAGACCCGTGGCGTCGTCCATGCCGCCCTTGATCTCCGGCGTGACGGAGGTCACGAGCGCGTTGTCGCGGTAGATCTGCAGCTGCACGGAGTCCGGCTGCACCGGGCTTGCGTTGTACTCCATGATCGTCCATGCACCGGTCTGCGCGTCGACGAAGTCGTTTTGTGCAAACTGCTTCGTGACGAGGTTTGCCAGCGCCTCACCGTAGATGTAGAACGAACCGTGGCGGTTGACTGCGAAGGTGGCCTCCTGCGTGGTCGTGTTGTCGGCCATGTCGCGGATGGTCACGCTCAGCTTATAGATGCCGTCGCTGTAGTACTCGGCGTTGTCGAGCATATCCGGGATGTTCTGGAACACCGCGCGGATATCCGTTGTGCTGATGTTCACGAGCTCGCGGCTGCACAGCGCGGTGGCGTCGTCGGCTGCGTTCTCGCGCACGCTGCGCATCAGGTGCAGCTCATACTCGGTGCTCATGTTCGCGTCCTGACCCTCGAAGCCCGGCGTGCAGGCATCGGCAAACGGGCCGTTGACGCCGGTCAGCGCCAGAGTGGGCGCGGTGGTGTCGATCACGAATTCGCCGGGGGCGGCGCTGTCGCCGTAGTCCACAGCATCGTTTTTGCAGATGTTTCCGGCCTTGTCCGTAACCTCGATCGCAAACTCGCAGTCCGCATCGTTCAGGAACGAGACGGTCGCCGTGTGCGTGTCGCCGTCGTCCACCCAGTCGGTGCTGCCGGAGGAGCCGGTCGCCGTAAGCTCGACCCGCTTGCGGTCAAAATTGTGCTCCACGACCGTGATGGTGGCCGTGCGGCCGGCCGGGAAGTACTTGCCGTTGACGACGCTGTTGTTGTCAAAGCGCACGCTCACCTCCGGAGTGGTCTGGTCGATGGTGAAGTCCGTTTTGTCCGTTCCCTTGGTTACCACGGTGTAGCAGTTGCTGCTGCTGCCGACACCGGTCTGTTCCTTGCCGTTTTTCGTGTAAGTACCGTCGGTATTTGTCTTGGTGACGTTGCCGGCCTCGTCCGTTGCCGTGATGCACAGCGTGTAGTCGTCACCATCGCGGATGTTGCCGTCCACGCTGCCGTACTTATACGTGCCGGACCACGAGGGGAGCGTCTGTTTTCCTTCGCCGGCGCCGGTGTACGTCCACGCACCGTCAAACATCGGCGGATTGCCGTTCGTGTACTGGATCGTCGTCTCGATCGAGACGTTGCTGACGCCGCTCTGGTTGGTGTTCTTCATCGTTCCGGTCAGGGTGTAGACGCCGTTCCCCGAAACCGGTTTGCCTTCCTCAAAGGTCACGTTCTTGCTGCCTTTAAACAGCTTGTCCGAAACCTCGATATCGATCGTGCGCTGCTCTGCATAGAAGGGGGAATCTTTGCTGGTCAGGCTAAAGACCGCAGACACGTCCGGCGCCGACACGTCGTACTTGATCGTGTAGGCGGCGGTTCCGGACTCGTTTCCGGCAGCGTCCGTTGCATGAACCTCCAGCGTGTATACGCCGTCATCGTTGAAGTTCTTGAACGCATCCAGACCGTCCTTACCGTCCTTACCGTCCTTGCCAAGGTCTTCCGACGAAAGTGAACCGTTTTTTACCGTTTTATCCGGTCTCGTCAGTTCGTAGCTCATGGTATACGGCGCTGTGCTGCCGGCACATTTTGTAAGTTTCAGGCTCGTCAGGACGTTGTTATAGTCGTTGTACCAGCCGTAAGTCTCGCCGTCTTTCAAATCTGTACCGACGATCGGTTCCTTTTTTTCATTAGCCGTGCCTCGATTCGCAGTAACCTGCGCCTCAGCCGTCACCGTCGGCACGTTCAGATAGTTCTGGACGTAAACCGGAATTTTCTCGGTTGTAAAGCTTTCCTTGACATCAATGGGCTGGGGCTGAGACTCGCTCGTAGTTCCGTCAGCATTCTTGGTAGTGGTTGTTTTCTGAACCGTCGCAGAGACTGTCACCGTAAACTGAACCGGCGAGTTGCGCGAGATTTCATTTTTTCCATCCTCTCCAACTGCTCCGCCGAGCGTGAAGGATTTCGCTTGACCGGAATTCTGACCGGAAACAACCTCTTTGTCTTCTGTTGCTTTTCCGTCTTCTGCTTTTACAGTTGCAGTTACTACCACACCATTTGAGGCGAGTGCGAATTTGTCCCAGTCATAGGAATCGCCGACGCCATTTTGAACAGTGTCTTGGTAGTCAGGCTGGTTTTTAGCCCATTCCTTCAGCCAAGTCGCCAGCGCGCTTTCGTCCCACTGCACGTCAAAATTGACCTGCTTGACCCAGATGGGATTTCCGTCCTCTGTTGCAGTGTATGCTTTCTCTTCAGCTTTACCATCCGCGTCCTTGACCGGCGTGGTGACAAACACGGCGACACCGTTGTCCGCGCCGTTGAAAACGCCAAGGTTGGTCAGCTTCTGTGCGCCTTCGGCCTTGTAGACATACTGCGTGCACGTGCCGACTTCGTTCCAGACGACCACATGCAGATAACCCGAGAAGTCCTTCGTTGTCGGCCAAGAGATACACCTTTGGGCATCTGTTAAACCGATATCCTCTGTTACAGCCTTCCATGACTGTTCGTTCGACCCCAGCACGACCTTGCTGTTTTCCATTGTCAGTGCAGGGTTGACCGGTGTATCTACCTTGTCCTTGTCGTTGTCCGACTGCCAGTAATATGCAGCGCCCTCGTAATCCCAGCTTACGTCATCCTTGATGAATGGTCTCTGCCGTTCATGGTATTCAACCACCAGATCGTTCTTCCCAGCAAACATGAGACCGCCCGTGATCGTGTGGACAAAGCTCTTGAATGCGCTCTGACCTGCAAAAGTGACACCATCGAACACCGGCGCACCGCTTACGTAGTATACGGGCAGCGTGGCCGTTCGTTTTCCGACAGCAACTTTAATCTGATGAGAACCATTCTCTTTCTCGGCCATGATGTCCTTGCATGCAAGCGTCGCCGTGCCACTGCCATCAGCCTTGCCTTTGTATGCGGGATTCTTATCGTTATCTACGAAAACGGTAATATCGCTGTTTTTGCCCGCGCCGGTAATCTTCAGCTCGCTCTGATCGCCAACGCGATAAACCCCATTGTCCAAGATACTCGGAGTAACTTCAGAACTGATGGGATCGCCAAGCTGATCCGGTTTATCGCCGCCGTTCCGCTCATTGCCGACCTTGTCCTTTGCGGCGACTTCAATGCCGATCGGGTAATGTTTAGAATAAGGCCACATCCCCACCTTCTCTGAGTTGGGCAAGGTAAATTCAACTACGAAGTCGCCGCTCTCATAATTCTGCTTGGCATTTTCCAATGCGCGGTTAAGTTTTTTGCTGTCTATATGCGTCTTGGTCTCTTTATTGGTAGAATAGAATGCTCTGATCCGGATCTCATCCTTATTCAAACCAGACTGTTCGTCCCGAATCGTGACCTTCCAAGTTGTGGTGTCCTGAACGTACAAATGGTCATTTTCGATGGTTTGCACGTCCACCCACGGCGCGGTCGCGTCGATCTTGCCGACCTGGACCTCGACCGTTTTGCTTTCCTGTTTGTCTTTGGTGTTGAGCGCGCGCACCTCATACGTCACGACCTCGTTGCTGCTCTCCGTGAGCACGAACGTGTATACGCCGTTCTCACCGGCAGCACTCTTCCATTCCTCGTCGCCCTGAGCATGATACTGCACCTTATCCACAGGGCCGGCCGTTTGGATGGTCACCGTGCGGCTTTTTGCCCACACGGCCTCATTGGTATCCTTTGCGGACACGATCGTCGGCACGGTCGGCGTCTCGCCCGGATTCGGCGTCTCGCCCGGATCCGGCGTCTCTCCCGGATTCGGCGTCTCGCCCGGATTCGGCGTCTCGCCCGGGTCTTTCGTCTCGCCCGGGTCTTTCGCCTCGCCCGGATCTTTCGTCTCACCTGGGTCTTTCGCTGCGTCCGGGTCGCCATCCGCTCCGGAGGGCAGGACGTCCGTCACAGTTTCCGCCGGCTCTGCGCCCGCTGCCGTCTCCTGCGCCGGAGCGGAAATGGTCTCCGCCACGGGAGCGAAACCGGCCACAAGTGCACAGATCAGCAAAACTGCCAGAATTCTGCACAATGCTTTTCCACGTTTCATTTTTTGTTTCTCCTCGCTTTATTCTTGTTGTTTTTCTGGTGTCTCCACATATTCCAATTGCGGCCGGCAAGCACGCAGCGCGCCTGCGCGCCGAACACCACCGCCGCCAAGAGGACATAGTCAAAATACGCCGTTGAGATGTGCATACACATGCGCACCACCAGCGTGATCGCCGCTGCCAGCAGCAGGACATCCGCCGTGAGCCCCTCCGGATTCCGCGCCAGACTCAGCGCACCGGGCTTCGGCGGCTTTTGCCGGCGGCGCGGCTCGGGCTGACTCCGCCGCCGGCGGTCGAGCTGCCGCAGCAGCACATACGCCGCCACAAGCGGCGCCCAGAACAGCAGGGCAAACAGCCACTGCAGTCCCGGGGGGAAGAACGGCAGGAACAGCACCATCGCACTCGAGACGAACAGCAGCCCCAGCACCGCATACAGGCGCGCGCCTGTCGTTTGTGTCGTCTGCATCAGATCACCTCGCTCGTATGCACGACCACTTCATCCTTCACGATGCGAAACGCCGCCGGCGGTTCGCTCCGGTTCGGTCGGGCCGGTACGGCGGCCGGCTGCGCGGCACACACGCCGAGCACGTGCGCCGAGACTGCGTCTTGCGTGCGCCGCACGCGCGTTGCCGATGCGCCGGGGGTCACTCTGCGCATGGTTGTGCCGCCGGATGCGCTCGACGGCTTGAGCGGGACTGTGCCGCCGGATGCGGTCGGGGGCTTGAGCGGGACTGTGCCGCCGGGTGCGCTCGATGGCTTGAGCGGG
>OLXK01000998.1_pt1 | contig 22860 bp, 21 predicted proteins | sample 1674321 | NCBI WGS metagenome assembly OLXK01 (sample SAMEA103958162, study PRJEB25191) | human gut metagenome | reverse complement strand
CAGAGAAAGCAGAATCAGAACAATAACTTTTCCGCTACCGTTCCTTATGATATGGAACAGCAGAAAAAGGAAATGAAGGAGTTCCTTGATGACCTTACCACTCGTGATCAGCGAATGATGTTCGCTGTACTCACTATGGTTCATACTGCGGACTCCAAAGAACAGCTTGATAACGACACCGAAGCTCTGCTTACTACGGCAAGAAAGCATTTGTGCCAGTTTGCCGTTCTCAAGTATCAGCAGATGGACGGACTGAATACGGCTATGCCCTTTGGAACACGCAAGATTGACGCATTCAGAACCCTTACCACAGAAAGCCTTGCGGTATTTATTCCGTTCAGGGTTCAGGACATTTACCACGAAAACGGCATTTACTACGGTCAGAATGTTATCAGCAAAAATATGATTATCGCCGACCGCAGACAGCTACTCAACGGTAACTCCTTTATTCTCGGCGTATCCGGCGGCGGTAAATCCTTTGCGGCAAAGGGAGAGATTGAAAATATCATTCTTTCCTCCAACGCAGATGTTATTATCATAGACCCTGAGCGAGAGTATTCGCAGCTTGTAAAGGCTCTCGGCGGCGAAATCATCAATATTTCCGCTACTTCTCCGAGCCATATCAATGCAATGGATATGAACAAGGAATACGGCGACGGTGCAAACCCGGTTATCCTGAAATCCGAGTTCATTATGTCCCTTTGCGAACAGCTTATCGGCGGCACAAACCTCGGAGCAAAGCAGAAGTCTATCATTGACCGTTGTACGGCGAGCGTTTACCGAGACTATCAGCAGAGAGGTTATACCGGCACAGTTCCTACTTTGCAGGACTTCCGTGCGGAGCTTTTGAAACAGGACGAGCCGGAAGCAAAAGAAATCGCCCTTGCTATCGAGCTGTTTACACACGGCTCTTTGAATACCTTCGCAAAGCCGACCAATGTTGATACGGATAACCGACTTATCTGTTATGACATTCTTGACCTCGGCAAGCAGCTTATGCCTATCGGTATGCTTGTTGTCCTTGACTCTATTCTGAACCGTATTACACAGAACCGTGCTAAGGGTAAGCAGACATTCATCTTCATTGATGAAATCTATCTTCTGTTCCAGCACGAATACTCCGCAAACTTCCTGTTTACTCTTTGGAAGCGTGTGAGAAAGTACGGTGCTTACGCCACCGGCATTACGCAGAATGTGGACGACCTTTTGCAGAGCCATACGGCAAGAACTATGCTTGCAAACAGCGAGTTTTTGATTATGCTCAATCAGGCGTCAACCGACAGAATTGAGCTTGCCAAGCTCCTTAACATTTCCGACCTTCAACTTTCGTATATCACAAATGTTGACGCAGGACACGGACTGATTAAGGTCGGCAGTTCGCTTGTACCGTTTGCAAATAAGTTCCCGAAGAATACGAAGCTGTATAAGCTGATGACAACCAAACCGGGCGAGGGTGCATAACCCTTGCCCTATTCTGTAAATGAGAAAGGAAACACCTATGAAAAACAAAATCTATATTGCCATAATCTGTGCTTTCAGCATTGTATTTGCCGTCAGTTCAGGTTTTCTCATCAAGCACTATTACGACTCTGCAAAGCAGGCTGAGATGTACGACAATCTGATTGAGATTGTGGAGACCGAGCCTGAAGAAACTCAAGAGCCGATGAACTATTCCGAGGAAAAGACCTATATCCCGGAGTATCAGGAGCTTTATCTACAAAACAACGATATGGTCGGCTGGATTAAGGTTGAGGACACAAAAATCAATTATCCCGTTATGCAGTCAAAGGACAATCCGAACTTCTATCTGAAGCACGGCTTTGATAAGGCATACACCGACTACGGCTGTCCTTATGTTCAGGAAAACTGCGATATGGAACTGCCAAGCGACAATATCATTATCTACGGTCATCATATGAACGACGGCTCTATGTTCGCCGGTCTTATGAAATTCAAGGACAAGAACTTTTGGGAAAGGCACAAAACAATATCCTTTGATACGCTGACCGACAGACAGACCTATGAAGTAATTGCCGTGTTCAAAACCGTGGTTTATACGGACAGTCCTGAAAGCTTCAAATACTATCAGTTCATCAATGTGGAAACCGCCGAGGATTTCACAGCCTATGTTGAGAAGTGCAAGGAACTGTCGCTTTACGATACGGGCGTAACCGCCGAATACGGCGACAAGCTCCTGACCCTTTCCACCTGTGAGTATTCCCGGACAAACGGCAGACTTGTTGTAGTGGCAAAGCTAATAAACGAATAATGCAACAGATATGGTTCAGCCTGCATAGGAAGGAGGGATTGTATGGCTGATATTAAAACGAAAGACAATGCAAAAGGTACAATACGAACCATAGATAAGGCTGCCGTTGCAACCCAACGAATGAAGCAGGCGTATATCGCAACCAAAGAAAAGGCGGAGCGGTCGGTAAATGCCAACAGTAGTTCAGCCGAGGAATACGCTTCCGATAAGCTGGAAAGCGGTATTGACGAGGTGGTTCACGATGGTGCTTATGCGTTTGACAAGGTGGGACGAAAAGGATTTGAAACCACAAAAGAGAATATCCGCACCGCAAAGGACGGTATTCAGCGTTTCAAGCAGCAGCGAGCCGAGCAGTCTTTACGAAAACAGGCTTCGCATAACACAAGCTCTGCGATTAAGACTGTCGATAAGGCGGAAAAGACCATAAAGCAGTCTGCCACTTCCTCCGGAAAGAAAACCATTAAGTTTGCCGGAAAAGAAGCAACCAAAACCGCACAGAAATCAGTTAAGACGGCTGAACAGACTGCAAAGACAGCAATAAAGACAAGCCAGCAAGCGGCGAAGGCGGCACAGAAAACAGCTCAGGCGACAGTTAAGGCTTCGCAGAAAGCGGCACAGGCGGCAAAAGCCACAGCCAAAGCAACAGCCGCTACGATTAAAGCCGCAGCCAAAGCCACCGTTGCCGCAGTAAAAGCAATTATAGCGGCGGTAAAAGGTCTTGTTGCCGCTATCGCTGCCGGCGGCTGGGTTGCGGTGGTGGTTATTATTGTTCTGTGTCTTGTCGGCTTAATTGCGGGTTCTGTGTTTGGTATCTTCTTTTCGGGAGAGGATTCCGGCACGGGAATGTCAATGCAGACAGTCGTTCAGGAAATCAATCAGGAATACGACGACAGACTGGAGCAGGAAAAAAACTCCGTCAGCTATGATGTGCTAGAAATGAGCGGCAGCAGAGCTGTGTGGAAAGAGGTTCTTGCGGTCTATTCTGTTAAAGTGAATACCGACCCCGATAATCCGATGGAGGTTGCTACGGTTGATGAAACCAAGAAGCAGCTACTGTCGGATATTTTTTGGGAAATGAATGACATTTCTTCCCGAACGGAAACGAAAACCCATACCGAAATCGAAGAAAGCGACGACGGACACGGCAATATCGTACAGACTGAAACCACAGTAACCGAAACATTCCTGTATATCACGGTTTCGCACAAGACCGTTGATGAAATGGCGGCTATGTACGGTTTTAATCAAGAGCAGAAAGATTATCTCTCAGAGCTGTTGCAGGACGAAAACAATCAACTATGGTCACAGGTGCTTTACGGTATCGGATACAGCGATGACCAAATCGTAACGGTTGCTCTATCTCAGGTAGGTAATGTAGGCGGTCAGCCTTACTGGTCTTGGTACGGATTTGACTCCCGTGTAGAATGGTGTGCCTGCTTCGTTTCTTGGTGTGCCAACGAGTGCGGATATATCGACGCCGGTATTATCCCGAAGTATGCCGGTTGCGTGAACGGTGTTCAATGGTTCAGAGACCGAGGACAGTGGGCAGACGGTTCGTATGAGCCTTCGCCCGGTACAATCATTTTCTTTGACTGGGAGGGCGACGGTGTGACAGACCACACCGGTATTGTTCAGAAATGCGAGAACGGTACAGTTTATACCGTTGAAGGCAACTCAGGCGACACTTGCAGAACCAAAACATACCCGGTTGGAAGTTCTGTTATCTACGGATACGGTATTCCGGCATATTAAAAAAAAGATGGCTGCTCGTTTGAGTAGCCATCAAGTACATTATTCAAAATCAGTTATTTCTCTATCTTTCAGATAGACATTGTGCGTGTGATAAGTAAAACACATCAACAAATCGCTGTCTCTATTATCTTTTGCTTTGAACATAGAAAAGTCGTCGGACAGGATAAAAATAAGTCCCAGCAGTTTCTTTATATATCCATTATATGAAGCATAGTTCATATAGAGAGATGCGGTATATCCGTCATCGTCCTCTATCAAATCTGCGTCAATTTCATAGGTTTCTGATAACTCACGGACTGCCCAAATAAATTTATCTTTATTAGCTATACGCCTTTCATTGGGGATAGTCCTTCTGTTTTTCTTCATAAAATCAAGAAATTCTTCTGCTGACATCAAGTTTTCGTTATCATCGTAATTCTCTTTTTTCATTTCTTCTTCAATTTGTTCAAGCGTCGGTCGGTCAAACCGATTACTGAATATCACTCTTTCTTTCCCCATCCTCTTTTACTCCTAAGTTGATTATTTTGAGTTTTTTCTTCTTGGCTCTCTCATAAGTCTTGGCAGCACCGCCCCAAGAATGAGTGACGAAACAGATTGCATATCCGGAATTATCCACCATATATCTGTTTCTTGCGGGAATGGCAGATTTGAAATTGTATTTTTCAAATCCGTCGGGATATATTATCGAATCGAAAAGCTCTTTATCATAAACATTGAAAGAGAGATAAGGAATAACGAGATAGTTATTGATGTGCGGAAACTCCTTTTTGAGTTCATAGACGCAGCGACCGCATAACCTGTCAAAGCCGCCTTGCCCTCCACTAAGAAAATCTGTCACGCCCTTTTCGATTAGCTCTCGTATCGCATTTTTGAGCTTTTCTGCGGATAATCCAAAACATTCATTATGACCTATAAAGGTAGCTGTTGTTTCCAAAGCCATTGTAAATCACTCCTGACATAAGACATTATAACACAAATTTCTTTGAAAATCATCACTAATAGTTGTTTTATCTTCCGTGAGGTTGGTGTATATCGCTTTCAGCATAATCTATACTAATAGTTATAGAAGTACACCAAAGGGGGTGATGTGATGCAGCTTGATACAATCGGCAAGAATATCAGAAAGTATCGTCTTATGAAAAAGTTCCGTCAGGAGGATTTAGCAGAGAAAGCCGGACTAACAACAAATTATATCGGTATGGTCGAGCGTGGAGAGAAAATTCCATCACTTGAAACATTTATTAAGATACTAAACGCTTTGGAAGTATCATCTGATATGGTTCTTGCTGATGTTTTGGAAACGGGATATACCGTCAAGAACTCCATACTAAACGAAAAACTTGGCAAGCTTGCTCCTGAAGATAGAAGCAAGATATATGAGGTTATTGATACCCTATTAAAACACTCAAAGCAAATCGCACCATAAATCACGAAAGTTCGCCATAAAAAGCGGGCTTTCTTTTTTTGATGAGAAAAAAATTATACTTTCGACAAGTATTGCGGGACTTCGACAAATCGGTTGTGGTATAACTATAACTGTTAGTGATAGACAATCACCACAAGACATAGGAGGAAGTATATTGAAGAACATAATTAAGGAAGTTGCAAAAGCACACGGAATAAGCGAACAGGAAGTAAGAAATGAAATGAGAGTTGCTATTAGGGCGGCGATGAAAAGCACAGACCCTACGGCACAGGCGTTTTGGAAACAAATTGCCCCGGACGGAAAAGAACCGCCGGTCGAAAAGGTCATTGCTTCTATCTCCCTGATGGTTCAAGAGAATAAGTTATGTAGTTGAGGTGCAATCGCACCTCTTTTTTAATATAACGAATAGTTGGTATTGAGACTGTCTAAAAGCGAAAAAGTGCGAAATAGCAGTAATTATATTGAAAATGAGAGATAAATATGCTATACTGATATAAGCGTAACTATATTCTTTTATAAGCCCGATGAAAGGAAGGACACAGATGGCAGTTACATATAAGAAACTGTGGCATATTCTGCTGGACAGGGATATGAAAAAGAAAGATTTACAGGAAACAGCAGAGCTTACAAAGTACACAATGCGAAAACTTGGCAATGACGAAGCAGTCACAACAGATACTCTTGCCAAGATATGCAGAGCTTTGAATTGTACTGTTGATGATATTATGGAAGTTCTACCCGAAGATAAAGAGTAAAGTCCGTTTTATAGGACAGTAGCTTTGATATAATGCAAAATGGATAGAAATAAGTAATAGTATTCGCTATTATGATACTATAAAAAAGAAAGGACATATTTCTATGGCTAACGGAAATAACGCCAATATCGGCTTTGAAAAACAAATATGGGACGCAGCGTGCGTGCTTTGGGGACATATCCCTGCGGCAGAATACAGAAAGGTTATCGTAGGTCTTATTTTCCTGCGTTACATATCAAGTGCGTTTGAAAAGCGTTATCAAGAGCTTGTTGCAGAAGGTGACGGCTTTGAAGATGATAGAGACGCCTATGTGGAGGATAATATTTTCTTTGTGCCGGAGGACGCTCGTTGGAGCAAAATAGCTTCATCTGCTCACACTCCTGAAATCGGTACGGTTATTGACGACGCTATGAGAGCCATTGAAAAAGAAAATACAACTCTTAAAAATGTATTGCCTAAGAATTACGCAAGCCCCGATTTGGACAAGCGTGTTTTGGGTGATGTTGTTGACCTGTTCACCAATATGGATATGGGCGATACAGAGGAAAGCAAAGACTTGCTCGGCAGAACTTATGAGTATTGTATTCAGCAGTTCGCCGCTTACGAAGGTGTTAAGGGCGGCGAGTTCTACACTCCTGCAAGTATTGTTAAAACAATCGTTGCTATCTTAAAACCGTTCAAGAACTGCCGTGTATATGACCCTTGCTGCGGTTCGGGCGGTATGTTCGTACAGAGTGCAAAGTTCATTCAGGCTCACAGCGGTAAGCGTGGCGAAATCGCCGTTTATGGTCAGGAGTCCAATGCCGATACTTGGAAAATGGCAAAAATGAATATGGCTATTCGAGGTATTGACGCAGACTTCGGTCCGTATCAGGCAGATACATTTTTCAACGACCTACACAAGACCTTGAAAGCCGACTTTATTATGGCAAATCCGCCTTTCAATCTTTCCAACTGGGGACAGGAAAAACTCAAAGACGATGTCCGTTGGAAATACGGCACACCGCCTGCCGGCAATGCCAACTATGCGTGGATTCAGCATATGATACACCACCTTGCCCCTAACGGAAAAATCGGTCTTGTGCTTGCAAACGGTGCTTTATCCTCTCAGTCAAGCGGCGAGGGCGACATCAGAAAGAATATTATTCAAGCCGACCTTGTAGAAGGAATTGTTGCTCTGCCGACGCAGCTCTTTTACAGCGTTACTATTCCTGTTACTCTTTGGTTCATCACGAAGAATAAAAAGCAAAAAGGTAAAACCCTGTTTATCGACGCTCGTAAAATGGGTTATATGGTTGACCGCAAGCACAGAGATTTTACCGATGATGATATTCAGAAGTTGGCAGATACATTTACCGCTTTCCAAGAAGGTACGCTTGAAGATGTCAAAGGCTTCTGTGCGGTTGCCGACCTTCAGGAAATCGAAAAGCAGGACTTCATTCTGACACCGGGCAGATATGTGGGTATTGAAGAAGTCGAGGACGACGGCGAACCCTTTGAAGAAAAGATGACTCGCCTTACTTCTGAGCTTTCGGAGATGTTTGCAAAGTCCCACGAACTGGAGGACGAAATCCGCAAGAAACTGGGGGCGATTGGATATGAACTTTGATGACAATAGCTTATACAATATTAAGTCTTCTGTGGTTGGAAAAAGATATTCACTTTTTGAACTTGCAACTTGGAAAAACGGATTGGCTTTTAAGAAAATCAATTTTTGTGAAACCGGTGTGCCTGTAATTAAAATAGCAGAGTTGAATAATGGAATCGGAGGAACAACTGCATACACACAACAAACATTTTCTGAAGATGTCCACTTGTGTAAAGGCGATTTACTGTTTTCGTGGTCAGGGAACCCACAGACATCGATAGATATTTTTAGATTTAATCTTGACGAAGGGTGGCTTAATCAGCACATATTTAAGGTGACACCCGACGAAAAGATTGTCGATAGAGATTATTTCTATTTTTTGATGAAAAATCTGAAACCACATTTTACTCAAATTGCAACCAACAAACAAACAACAGGCTTAGGTCACGTTACTATTGCCGATATTAAAAGAATGAGTGTAGTCATTCCTTCGTTAGATGTGCAAAGGGAGATGGTTTCATATATAAAGCCTATTGATGACAAAATCGAACTTAATAATGAGATAAACAATAATTTAGCGGCTTAAAGTTCAATATTGGAGACATCAAGCTCGCCAGACATAAGTTTGGGTAATAATTTATCACGAGTTTCTGCGAGTTTTTGATTTTCATTGATGTTATTCTCTATTGTGTCGTACATAGGAGATACAATAGAGCAAAAAGCTTGGATAGTTTTCTCATCCGGTACAATAATATCATAAGTCAAAGTAATACTCGGAGTAGCTCGTTGCCTACTATTTGTTGAACCCGTAGTATGTGAACACAAAAAAGCTGAAAATCCTATACTATCAATAATTGAGTAAATAAAATCTCTATTCAAAGGATTTATTGGTTCATATACAATAAACTCAGTTGAACAAATCGGATTATCGGAAATACAGTAAGGTCTCCAAATTCTTTTGGTATCGGGATTGAGCTTTGAAATCATTACCGAATTTGATGATAGCCGGTATTTATTGCTCTTAATACCATTAGAAGTTTCAAATACCGGATAACGCTTTTCGTCATAAGCAGGAATACTATAATGCTCTACTTCAACATTTGGGTTCTTGGCAGGCGAAAATACCTCTGTTGAAATCTTCGCAATAGAGCCAAGCTGTGAGACTTTCCAATCTGAGGGCATAATCCCATAATTTAGTTCAAAGTCTACAAACCAAGACTTGAAAATAGCCTGCGTTTGTTGCTCTAAATTATTGTTTAGCATATAACATACCCATAACTTCCGTGGGTGGCGGGAGTTAATATCGGGGGACTTCCGCCCCATAGTCGTTCTCTAAGAATAAAAAGGAGAATTGACTGTGAAACAAGATTTAATCAAAGATGTTGTTCAAGGAATGTTACCATACTTGAACAACGCACAAAGCGAAAAACTGCAAGAGGTGTTGCAATACACCCTTGCAAGGTATGAGGTAACGGAAAACAAGCAACAAGAGAATAACTCGGAGCAGAACTATGTGGAGCTGTTCCTATCGTCAAAGCGAATTGAGGGCTGTTCCGAGAAATCTCTTAAATACTATAAAGCAACTATCGAAATGATGATTGCAACCGTCGGCAAAAGCGTTAAGCACATTGAAACCGATGACATAAGGCGATACCTGACCGAGTATCAGGAAAAGAAAAAATCAAGCAAGGTTACGATTGATAATATTCGCCGTATTCTTTCAAGTTTCTTTTCGTGGCTTGAGGACGAGGACTACATACTGAAAAGCCCCGTTAGGCGAATACATAAGGTTAAAACCGGCACAAACATTAAAGAAACATACTCCGATGAAGCGTTGGAGCTTATGAGAGATAACTGCACAGAGCTTCGAGACTTAGCGATTATTGATATGCTTGCTTCAACGGGTATGCGTGTCGGCGAAATGGTATTGCTCAACATAAATGATATTGATTTTAACGAGCGAGAATGTATCGTGTTCGGTAAAGGCAACAAGGAACGAGTGGTCTATTTTGACGCAAGGACAAAGATACATTTGCAGAATTACTTAAATAGTAGAACTGATGATAACCCGGCACTTTTTGTATCGCTGAAAGCTCCGCACGAAAGGCTGAAAATCGGCGGCATAGAAACAAGGCTCAGAGAATTTGGAAAGCAATTAGGACTACATAAGGTACACCCGCACAAATTCAGGCGTACTCTTGCAACTATGGCAATAGACAAAGGAATGCCCATTGAGCAATTGCAACAGCTTTTGGGGCATAGAAAGATAGATACAACCTTGCAGTATGCAATGGTAAAGCAGAGCAATGTAAAAATTGCTCATCGAAAATACATTGGATAGAGAGGAAAACGAATATGGCTGAATGGTTGAAAACTTCACTGATAGATATAGTGGAACTTATCGGTGGTGGTACTCCAAAAACATCTAAAGCAGAGTATTGGGGAGGAAATATTAACTGGTTATCCGTTAAAGATTTTAACAATGAAAACCGATATGTCTATTCCACAGAAAAAACTATTACAGAAGAAGGGCTTAATAACAGCTCAACGAAATTACTCAGAAAAGATGACATCATCATTTCAGCCAGAGGAACTGTTGGAGAACTGGCTATGATACCGTTCCCAATGGCTTTTAATCAGTCTTGCTATGGTATAAGAGCTAAAGACGGTATTAACAGCACCTTCTTGTATTACTTGATAAAACACAGTGTGAGAAAGCTAAAAGCAATGACTCACGGTTCAGTATTCGATACGATTACAAGGGATACTTTCGCAAATATTGAGGTTGCTATACCGGATATTGAAACGCAACAGCGTGTAGCCAAAATGTTAGCTGATATTGATGATAAAGTTGAGAACAATCAGAGAATAAACAATAATTTAGAGCAGCAAGCTCAGGCTATATTCAAGGAATGGTTTATAGATAATCCTGAGAACGAAAATTGGTCTAACGGAACATTCTCTGAACTAATCCAATCTACCCTCAGCGGTGATTGGGGTAAGGAAGCACCTACCGGGAACAACACCGAAAAAGTTTATTGTGTCAGAGGTGCAGATATTCCAGAGGTTAGAGCAGGTAACAAAGGTAAAATGCCGACTCGATACATACTTCCTAAGAATTATGCTTCAAAGAAATTGACCGCTGGAGATATCGTTGTAGAGATTTCAGGAGGAAGCCCTACTCAATCTACTGGTCGTTGTACAGCAATCTCAGAGTCATTACTTAATCGTTATGATAGTGGAATGGTTTGTACTAATTTTTGTCGAGCTATTAAGCCACTTTCTGGTTACAGTATGTTTATCTATTACTATTGGCAATACCTATATGATAAAGGCGTGTTTTTTTCTTACGAAAATGGGACAACGGGCATCAAAAACCTTGATATATCAGGTTTCTTAGGAACAGAGCCTATTATCATTCCGCCAAAAGAAAAAGTATTGGCATTTGATGATTATTGTCAAACTGTTTTTGACCGCATATTTGCAAATGGCAAAGAAAGTGAACAGTTGTCTCAACTTCGTGACACTCTACTTCCAAAACTTATGTCCGGCGAGCTTGATGTCTCAGACATTGAAATTTAAGCCGCTAAATTATTGTTTAGAATATGTCGCCTGCCGGGAGACCACAAAAATTGAGAATTATATTATGATAAATCTGTAAAGGAGAGAGATTTATGCCGGGATTATATACCGAAGCCGATTATGAAAACTCTGTAATCGAGCTATTTAGAAATGATTTGGGATACGAGTACGCATACGGTCCCGATATTGAAAGGGATTTTTACAGTCCATTATATGAGGAGGTTCTGCTTGACTCTCTGTATCGTTTGAACAGAGGTCTGCCTGATGACGCCATTCAGGACGCCTTATTCAAACTGAAGAACTTTGAAAACGGAGAGCTTGTGCAGAAAAACGCAGTCTTTATGGACTATCTGCAAAACGGTATTCCTGTAAGATTTTTTGTTGGCGGCGAGGAGCGTTCCTCTATCGTCTATCTTGTTGACTATAAAAATCCCGACAACAACTCCTTTATCGTCGCTAATCAATGGACTTTCATTGAGAACAGCAACAAACGCCCGGATGTAATTCTCTTTTTGAACGGTTTGCCTGTTGTATTGGTTGAGCTTAAATCTCCTTCCCGTGAAGAAACGGACGCTTCCGAAGCGTACAGGCAGCTCCGTAACTATATGCAGGAAATCCCGTCTATGTTCATTTACAACGCTATCTGCGTTATGAGCGACCAGTTGACCTCCAAAGCGGGTACGATCACCTCCGGTGAAGACCGCTTTATGGAGTGGAAAACCAAAGACGGCGACTATGAAAACACACAGTATGCTCAGTTTGACACTTTCTTTGAGGGTATGTTCACAAAAGCACGACTGCTCGATATTATCAAGAACTTCATTTGTTTCTCTAATGAGGGTATCAACACATTCAAAATTCTTGCCGGATACCACCAGTATTTTGCAGTTAGAAAGGCAATCGAATCTACGAAACACGCTACCGTTACCGACGGAAAAGGCGGTGTGTTCTGGCATACACAAGGAAGCGGCAAATCGCTTTCTATGGTGTTCTATGCCCATTTATTGCAGGAAGCCTTAGACAGTCCTACAATCGTTGTTCTGACCGACAGAAACGACCTTGACGACCAGCTCTACGGACAGTTTGCAAAATGCAAAGACTTTTTAAGACAAGAGCCTATGCACGCAGAAAGCCGTGAACACTTGAAAACTCTGCTTGCCGGCAGACAGGCAAACGGTATTATCTTTACCACAATGCAAAAGTTTGAGGAGTCCCACGAACCTCTTTCTGAACGCCACAACATCGTTGTTATGGCTGACGAAGCACACAGAGGTCAATACGGACTCGCAGAGAAAATAAAGATTACTAAGAACGAAGAAGGCGAAGATGTTGCAAAGCGTGTTATCGGCACAGCCCGAATTATTCGCAACACCTTACCGAACGCTACATACATTGGCTTTACAGGCACTCCTATCTCCTCCAAAGACCGCAGCACCCGTGAGGTATTCGGAGATTACATTGACATCTACGATATGACGCAGGCTGTCGAGGACGGAGCAACACGCCCGGTTTACTATGAGAGCCGTGTAATTAAGCTCAACCTTGATGAAGCAACCTTAAAACTGATTGACGCCGAGTATGACATTATGGCAGCCAATGCAGATGAGGAAGTTATTGAAAAGAGCAAGCGTGAGCTTGGACAGATGGAAGCCGTTCTCGGAAATGATAATACAATCAATTCTTTGGTTTGCGATATTCTTGACCATTACGAGAATAACCGTGAAAACCTGTTGACCGGTAAGGCAATGATTGTTGCCTATTCCCGCCCTATAGCTATGAAGATTTATAGGCGTATCTTGGAGCTTCGCCCTGCGTGGACGGAAAAGGTAGCAGTCGTTATGACTTCAGGTAATAATGACCCGGAAGAATGGCGACAGATTATCGGAAATAAGCACCATAAGGACGAGCTTGCAAAGAAATTCAAAGATAATAACAGTCCTTTGAAAATCGCTATTGTTGTTGATATGTGGCTGACCGGATTTGATGTGCCGTCTCTTGCCACGATGTATGTTTACAAGCCTATGTCCGGACACAATCTTATGCAGGCAATCGCCCGTGTAAACCGTGTGTTCAGAGACAAAGAAGGCGGACTTGTTGTTGACTATGTGGGCATTGCCACAGCCTTGAAGCAGGCAATGAATGACTATACCTCCCGTGATAAGAAAAACTACGGCGATACTGATGTTGCTAAGGTTGCTTATCCGAAGTTCTTGGAAAAGTTGTCTGTTTGCCGTGACAAATTCCACGGATATGATTATTCCAAGTTCCAAAACGGCACAGACCTTGAAAGAGCAAAGACTATCAGCGGTGCAGTCAACTTCATTATGGGCAGAGAAAAAGCCACAGAGAAAGACTCTTTCGTAAAAGAAGCCCTTATGCTTCATCAGGCATTATCTCTCTGTTCTTCTTTGGTTGATGAGGACAGCCGCTTTGAAGCAGCATTTTTCGAGTCCGTGCGTGTATTGGTACTCAGGCTGACAAACACAGGCGTCGGAAAGAAGATTTCCCTGCCGGAGATGAACGCAAGAATCAACGAGCTTTTGAAGCAGAGTATCAAGAGCGATGGCGTTATCAACCTGTTCTCAGACATTAAAGAGGAGTTTTCTCTGTTTGACCCGAAGTTCCTTCAGGAAGTCGCAAATATGAAGGAAAAGAATCTTGCTGTTGAACTCCTGAAAAAACTGATTGCAGAGCAGGTTTCGGTCTATCGCAGGACAAATGTGGTTAAGTCCGAAAAATTCAGCGAGATTATGCAGCGTTCTCTCAATGCTTACCTCAACGGTATGCTGACCAATGAAGAAGTAATTGAAGAGATGCTGAAATTGGCAAAGCAAATCGCCGCAGCACAAAAAGAGGGCGACAAGCTCGGACTGACTGCTGATGAGCTTGCTTTCTATGACGCATTAACAAAGCCGCAGGCAATTAAGGACTTCTACGAAAACGACGAACTGATTGCCATTACAAAGGAACTTGCAGATACGCTCCGTAAGAATAAAACGATCGACTGGCAAAAGCGTGAGTCTGCAAGAGCAAAAATGCGTATGCTTATCAAGAAACTTTTGAAAAAGCACAAGTATCCGCCGGAAGGTATGGAGGACGCTGTTCAGACGGTTATGACACAGTGTGAGCTATGGACGGATAATATGATGGACGCATAAGGTGACGGAGGACGATTATGGATATTAAATTTCAATGGACAAACTTCTATATGGAGCTGGCTACTGCTCTATTGGAGTATAAAAATAACCGTAGCGAGTTAATTGGAAAACTGAAAACAATTTTCTCTGACGCAGGAATGAACTTTCCATTCAAGGAAAAAGGCAAAGAGACTTACGAGGACATTTGCCCTTTTACTATCTTCGGTTCATTTAACAAAGGAATTACCAATGCCAATCGAATTGCTTTATTGGAGCAATTTGCAAAACAATTTTCAATAAAATCTGCTGTCCCGACAGAATTTGACGGTATTCCTGTCGTAATGAATTTAAGTGCGTGGTTCTTCGCATATAAGGGAAACCGTGGAGAACACGATATAGATAATCTGTGGGATTTGCTTGAAAAAGCGCTTGCCTATTCTGATGAAGCTTCCGCAGAGAATAAAAACGCTTTCATTGCTGCCTACGACACAGTTACAAAGCAGAAGATGATTAAGTGGAATATTACGATGGGGCTTTATTGGGTAAGACCCTATACCTTCATCAACTTAGACTCAACTAACAGAGCCTTTATTACTGATGTCGATAATATGCCGCATTATTTTACGACAATCTTCTCTGATATAAATAAAGGATTGCCTGACGGAACGAGTTATCTGTTTATGTGTGAGCAAGCGAAAAATGCTCTGAATCAGAAAGAATACGAATATCACAGTTTCCCGGAACTTTCATACTGTGCGTGGAAAAGCAGCCAATCGGAAAAACCGGAAGAACCTCCGACAAAAACCGTTGACTCAAATGTGAAAGAAACAGATTACTGGATTTATTCTCCCGGAGATAATGCTTGTATGTGGGACGAGTTCTTCAAGAATGGCATTATGGGAATAGGCTGGGACGAAGTTACCAACCTGAAAGACTTTGCTTCTAAAGAAGAAATCAAAGAATTTATGAAGAAAGTCTATGACGCAAGCTATTCCTACAAGAATAATGCTCATTGCCTATGGCAGTTTGCAAACGAGATTAAAGTCGGCGATGTGGTTTTTGTAAAAAAGGGAATGCACAAAATAATCGGCAGAGGTGTTGTGACTTCCGATTATATTTACGATTCATCAAGAGATACATATAAACATATTAGAAAAGTTGACTGGCAGAATAACGGCGAATGGGAACACCCCGGACAGGCTGTTATGAAAACACTTACCAACATATCGGCTTATACCGATTATGTTCAGAAACTCCTTGATTTGTTCGCAGAAGATACGCCGGAAGAAGTGTCGGAACAGAAAGAAATCAAGTATCCGCCATATTCAAAGGACGATTTTCTGAATGAAGTATATATGGATGAAGATACATACAATACCCTGACGGAATTGCTTGAAGCAAAATACAATGTCATTTTGCAGGGTGCTCCGGGTGTGGGTAAGACTTTCGCCGCAAAGCGACTTGCCTATTCCATAATGGGACAGAAAGACACCAGCCGTGTAGCAATGGTGCAGTTCCATCAAAGCTACTCTTATGAAGATTTTATTCAGGGATACAGACCTTCAAAAGAAGGATTTGAACTTGAAAACGGTGCGTTCTATAAATTCTGCAAGGAAGCGGAAGAAGATAATGAAAGACCGTATTTCTTCATCATTGATGAAATCAACCGTGGTAATTTGAGTAAAATTCTCGGCGAGTTGATGATGTTGATTGAGAAAGACAAGCGTGGTGAAAAGATAAAACTGCTCTATTCAAACGAATGGTTTACAGTTCCTCAGAATGTGAGAATTATCGGAATGATGAACACAGCGGACAGAAGCCTTGCACTTATGGATTATGCGTTAAGAAGAAGGTTCGCATTCTTTGATTTTGCACCGGCTTTTTCTTCGGAAGGCTTCAAAAACTACTTAGCGGAAAAGAACTCTCCAAAACTGGAAAGCCTGATAACCGTTGTTGAGTCCCTTAACAATACAATATCATCAGACGAGTCATTGGGAGATGGTTTCAGAATTGGACATAGTTACTTCTGTACCGACGATGAAATTACCGATGAATGGCTCAAATCCGTTGTAGAGTATGAAGTGATACCGTTAATCAAGGAATACTGGTTTGATGAACCTACAAAGGTAAGAGACTGGTCTGCAAACTTAAGGAGTGCAATAAAATGATACGCATACAAAACATATACTATATGCTTTCATATGCGTTTCAAGTCTTGAATGAGCAGGGATATAAACAGGTGGCGACAGAAGAATTTGATAATGTCGCTGAATTATGTGCAGCCATTCTCATTAAGGGAGTCTCGTTGCAAATCAAAAGAGGATTAGGTAAAGAATATGTGCTTCAAACAGAGTCCTTGTCAGCTCTCCGTGGCAAAATAGATATTTCCGCTTCGGTAAAAGAGCAATCAATGCTTAAAAAACAGTTGGTGTGTAATTATGACGAGTTTTCCGTAAACTCATATATGAATCGAATTATCCGCACGACTATGGATACTCTTGTAAGAAGCAGTATCAGCAAGGACAGAAAAAAGCAGCTTCGTAAACTTCTCATCTATTTCTCAGAGGTAGAGCCATTGAACCGAGAAAGTATAAATTGGAAGCTGCAATTCAACAAGAACAATCAGACATACCAAATGCTGATTTCGATTTGTTACCTGATACTGAAAGGGTTGTTGCAGACAACCTCTGACGGAAGCACAAAGTTAATGGATTTCCTCGACGAACAGCGTATGTGCAGGCTATACGAAAAGTTTATTCTTGAGTATTACAGGAAGGAACATCCTGAAATAAAAGCGTCGGCTTCTCAAATTCCGTGGGATACTGATGACGGATACAGAGAAATGCTGCCTGTTATGCAGAGTGATATTATGCTGAAACAAGGCGATAAGACATTGGTAATCGACGCAAAATATTACTCTCATACAACGCAAAAGCAGTATGATGTAAACACTTTGCATTCAGGTAATCTGTATCAGATTTTCACTTATGTCAAAAACCTTGATACTGATAACACTGGCAATGTATCGGGAATGTTGCTTTATGCAAAGACCGATGAATTGGTATTACCAAACAACAATTACAAAATGGGTGGAAATTCAATTTCGGTCAAAACGCTTGATTTGGATTGTGATTTTTCAGAAATCCGGAGACAGTTAGATGAGATAGTTCATTTCTGCTTTGGATTTGAATGATAACAGAACTTAGTGAGGTAAATGTAATGAAAAAGCTAATTATTGTTTGTGAAGAAAAATGCCGTCAATACGGCGATTATCTTGCACAGCTTATCAGCTTGGAAGATGATAAAGAAGATGAGGCGGTAGGAACAAAAGATGGAGAGGTTGCTGCTCAGGTATGGCTTGAAAAGGACTACAAAGCTAATGCCGCACAGCTTTCATCTAACCAATACATTCTCTTTATCGGACAGGATAAACTTATTAAAGAAAAAAGCTCCCATATGAATATGGAGTTTGCGGAATTTGGAATGAAATATGGCTGGCTTGGAAAGCAGGCTGTACTTTCTGTTGAGAAAGTCGTTGAAGCTGATAAATATGAGAACTTTATTTCATACGCTCAGAACTATCAGCAGAATGTTGAGCAGTTAATTAAGAGCAAAGATAAGAAAACTCTGAAAGCGGGTGCTGCCGCAGGAGCAGCGGGAGTTGCTGGGGCTGCGGGAGTTGCTAAAGCAGGAGCATTGGCAGTTATCTCGCCGGTAGCGTTAGTTCCAATCGCAGGTATTGGTGCCGGTGTGATGGCGGTAAAGAAATTTGCGCTTAACAGCAAGATTAAAGAACAGCAATATAGTTGTGCTGTAATGAAATTCTATTTAGATGACCTGAGCAAGTTTTTAGGTTTATAAAGGGGCGTGAAGCATAATGGTTGGATTTGAAGAAGGATATACATATTTTGAAAAAAATGCTTCTGCTTATGCCGCAGCCACTATGTCTGATTCCTATGTTGCGTCTGTGAATGATGAGATAAATAAACTCGTTCAGGATTTGAATTCCTTAGAGGGATTTAAGACTGCTTCTAATGTGCTAAAAGGCGATGTTGCAGAGTTCTGGCATACCGGGACATTTAATATTGATTCCGCACTGAGAGGTTCATCAAACAGAGCTTTTGTTGATAGAAGCCACGATTTCGCTTCAACTGATATTTCAACTAACTTTGGAGACAAGTACGGGCTAAAATATTATAGTGACGGTCAAGCAAGTGCAAAAGCACAGGCTGTTAGTGCCTTTCAAAGGTTTAAGGAGTATCAGAGTCACGGTGGAACAGATAGTTTAGAAGATTTCTTGCGTAGCAGAGGTTATGATAATGCAGAAAGTGTATTGAACGACCCTATTTACTCCGGGCAAATTCGTATCATACCCCGTGACCAACTGGAAGAAGCAACACAGTATCTTGAGCGAATGATTAAGACCGAAGCAGCAAGGCGACCGGAACAGGTTTATCGTTATCAAGAAACGCTTGACTTGTTAAAAGACCGTCTTAGTGACGATAAAGGAGCTGAATCTATTCCGCTTTCAAAAAAGGAAGCAGAAGTACTTGCAACGCTGGCGAAACGGGGGAAAATAAATGCAGACGAATTGGGACTTACGACCGAAGAACTAATCAAATACGACTATATTATTCAACAGGCGTTCAAAGCCGGGCTTACGGCAGCTACCATTTCTGTTGTTTTGAAAGTTGCTCCGGAAATTATCAAGGCAATAGATTATTTAATGAAAAACGGAGAAATCAACGCTGAGCAGTTTAAGAAGTTAGGATTTGCAGCAGTATCAGGTGGTGCAGAAGGATTTATCCGAGGAAGTGTGTCCGCAGCTATTACAGCTTCCTGTAAAGCAGGACTTTTGGGAGAAGCACTTAAATCTGTTGACCCGACGATAGTTGGTACAGTAACCGTTCTGACGATGAATGTTATCAAAAATGCTTTTCAAGTTGCTCTTGGAAAGAAAACAAGAACTCAGCTTTCGGGTGAGCTTGTCAGAGATATGTATATTTCAGCTTGTTCATTGATTGGCGGTGGGATTTCTCAGGCGTTCATAGAAGTACCGGTATTAGGTTATATGATTGGTAGTTTTGTTGGTTCAATAATCGGTTCTTTTACCTATAATATTGGGTATAAAGCGATTGTATCATTTTGTGTGGACTCAGGATTTACAATGTTTGGTCTCGTTGAACAGGATTATACCTTACCCAAAGAGATTATTGAACAAATGGGAATAGAAACATTTGAATATGCGTCTTTCCAGTATGATACATTTGAACCGGAAGGATTTTCATTTGATACCTTTGAACCGGATACATTTGAACCGGACACTTTAGACATTACATTTTTACGCCGAGGGGTAATTGGCGTGTCAAAGGTCGGTTATGTTATGTAAAGCGAGGTGCGATTGAATGGACAAAAAAGAAATCAGGAAAAGACTTTCCGGTCGTGCCGAAGAGTATATGATGTTTAGGGACGATGAAGAAGAAAACGCCGAGACGACCGCAGAAGTATCTTCATCGGGTAATGTTATTGTATTCCCTGATTTTGAAAAGCTGAAAAACGAAGTAGAAAAAATGCGTACAGAACTGTCAATGCTTTTGCTGGAGCGTGACGAGCTTCAATTCGTTATCTGTAAGAATATTGAGACAGAATATATGTTAAAACTCGGCAGTATCGAGTATAAGGCTTATGAAGCTCAATGTGCCGCTCTGCGACTTAAACGCAAAATTGAATTGATTCAAGCAAAGAAAAACAGACAGGAAAAGGTCATTATTTCTGCTATTGAGGAAACCCTCGACAATGAATTTGCCGAGTATCAAAAACAGCTCGACGAGCAGATTGATAAGATGAATGACGCTCTTAAACGAAGTAAGGCGGAAGTTCTGTCTGACGAAGATAACAAGGAACTTAAAAAGCTCTATCGCAAAATAGTAAAGGCATTACACCCTGATATTAACCCCGACGTTTCCAAAGCACAGGTTCAATTATTTGATAATGCGGTTTCAGCTTATAAAAACGGTGATTTGGGGACATTGAGAATTATCGGCGAAATGGTTGGAAACAATCCGTTGCCTGAACAGCGTAAGGACGCTATGACACAGCTTGTCGAAGAACGAGAGCGTTTACAGGGATTACTGAAATCTATAAGAGAGAGCATTGATAATATCAAATCAGAGTATCCGTACACGATGAAGGATATTCTTGAGGATACAGAGAAAACCGAGCAGAAAAAGCAAGAACTTGAAAATATTCTTGAACAGTATAACGAACTTATCTCTATTTATAAGTCGAGAATCGAAGAAATGTTGAGGTGATATAATGGGAGATTTGGTTAAATCCGGCGGCAACGGACTTGTAGGACTCTTGCACGGCAAAGGCGGAGAGCTTTCCATACCCAAACCTTTTGAAAAAGATATATTTCTTTTTGATACATATGTAGCCGGGACAACCCATATTGAGGGTATCGAAGAATTAGAGCCACATCTGAATAACGATGACAGACTTGAATTTTTCAGAGAACCCGATAACCGATATGATAATCAAGCGATTGTCATAAAGACTGTTGACGGAGTAAAAATCGGTTATGTGCCGAAGCAGGACAATGTAATATTTGCCCGTCTAATGGACGCCGGAAAGCTCCTTTTCGGGAAGATTACTTCAAAGGAAAAGAAAGGTTCGTGCGTAAAGATTTATATTAAGATTTTCCTGCACGAATAAAACAAAAACTTTGGTTTAGAAAGAAAATTAGCTATATAGTGCTTTGCACTTTATATAGAAGGCAAGGATAAAAACGCAACGCACATACGATGTGCCAGAGCCGGTAGGTAGCCCGGCCGTCCCATCGCTTTCGATGGGGTAAGTAACCTGCCCCTCCGGGTTGTCCGTTCTTTGCTCATAAAACTCAAGGAGGGATATTTATGGGCGAGACTGTTGGCAAACTGTCGGTGTTTTATGACGAGCCGTTTTGGGTTGGCGTTTTTGAGAGAATCGAGGACGGTAAACTATCAGTAGCTAAGGTAACATTCGGTGCAGAACCGAAGGATTACGAAGTATATGATTTTGTCTTGAAGCACTATTACAATTTGCAGTTTAGTCCGGCTGTTGAAGTTGCTGTTGCGGAGAAGCATATAAATCCAAAGCGTATGCAGCGTGAGATAAAAAAGCAGATGTCCAATACAGGTATCGGAACAAAATCTCAACAGGCATTAAAATTGCAACACGAACAGTATAAGACAGAACGCAAAAAGAAAAATCGTGAGCAAAAGCAAGCAGAAGAACAGCGTTTGTTTGAACTGAGACAGCAAAAGAAAAAGGAAAAGCACAGGGGCAGATAATGCCTCTGTGCAATTCCGTTATAAGCAAAGATTGTGAGAGATTATATTATGCCTATACCATACGATAAATTGACCTATAATGACATTCTACACCATCAGGGAGCGTATGAGTGCTTTGACAAAGCAGGAAAAGAGTTGTTTCCTGATTGGGATATTATTGGCTTTGAAAAAGCTGTGCTTGGTTGCGGGGATAATCATTATTTGTTTATGGCTGAACAGATTAAAAAAGTTCCTCATCTTTTTGGAGATTTGGATGAAACTATGCCTTTTCTCCGGTTTCGAGAAGAAGGGCAGCATTACGGTTATGAGTTATTCCTTTCTCCTCCAAAGCATTGGGGTAGCCGAGGTGCGCCATTATGGTGGGCATATGCAGCACGCAAATTCACCTATGACAAACTACCTATGGACGAACAGTTCTTCTATGAAAAATATAAGAGTATTGTCCAAGAGTTTGGTATGAGGATTTATAGCAACCAACTTGTCTATATTGAACGATTTGCTGCCGGTGGAATGAGTTCGGGAATGGTTGGGGAAGAATTTGTTCGAGAAGGTTGGTATGATGTGAGACGCAGAAACCGTCTATATCAATCTGATAAAGTTATCTCTCAAACTCTTTATTTAGATAAGGTTAAAGAGAGAATTGCTTGGTATTGCGATACAACGAATACTATTGATTATGAATTGAACCCTGATTTTGACAGCGACAGTTTTCTATTTGCATTTGAGGATACGGATATGAACGACCATCAAAAGGAAATCGTCGCTCAGCTTTGGGGAATATATACCGGAAAACCAATGAGCAAAAAAGAAGTCGCTGAGAATATGGGAGTCACATATAATAGAATCCGTCAGGTGGAAATATGCTGTCTGCGTCATATACTTCGTAACAGAAATAGAAACACCTTAATAAAAGAGAAATAGTAAAGACCGTCAGATCTCATTCGAGACTTGACGGTCTTATATTTTGTGATTGTATTTAAGAAAATCGTTTTGGTGTTCCTGTTTGCGAAGTTGATAGCC
>OLXK01000997.1_pt1 | contig 22863 bp, 19 predicted proteins | sample 1674321 | NCBI WGS metagenome assembly OLXK01 (sample SAMEA103958162, study PRJEB25191) | human gut metagenome | reverse complement strand
ACACCTATAATGCCTGGGGCAAGATTATGTCAATGACAGGCAATATGGAGCTTGCCGTAAATAACCCTTTCAGATACTAATGTGACTATATTAAGCTTGATGAAAGTAGAACGATATTACTACATTTACAGGAAGAGGGAGATATTTTACAGCAGAGGTATGGCTAAAATTATCATTTATGAAAGCAATAAGCTGGTTATAAACGCAAACACATATAGCACATAAGTGTAATTAAATAAAATTTCAGAACAAAAATGCTGCCATTGATGCTTCTACGCATTTGATGGCAGTGTTTTTATTGCGAAAATAGTACTTGTTGTGCGATGTAAAGTTGATTTTTAAGGTTAAACAATATGTTTTGCTGTTGAATATGCAAATCTAATAAATCACAAACGATAAGCATGAAAATGAATTCAATAATAATAAATTATTGCATTTCAAGTCAAAAAATGTGCATTTCATGAAAATACTATTGCATTAATGCAAAGAAAATGTATACTTATTCTGAAAAGAGCATGATTCTGTTTGTAATTACTCTTTTTGTTGCATTCAAAATATGATTTAAGCAATTATCGAGCGAAAGCGCATACGAAAGGAATCTGAAAATGGATAAAAAAATTATTTATGTAAAATTGATAAAAGGTTGTGATCCGATAGATCGCTTTGAACAATCATATCAGAGAGGAAATGACAATAAACAAAATTATTATTACAATTTGAACCAAGGAAGTGAAATTGAGGATATTAACGATAATTCCTCGCATTACATTATTGGTTTAATACATAGTAATAAGAAAATCGAACTTGCCTATCTCGGACTTTGTAATAAACACATTAATAATAAAGGCGTAAGTTTAGTATTAGATATAAAAGTTAAAATGGAAAACTGTACTTCTATAGAAAATATACAAAAGCTCTCTGAACTGGATTTGGATTCAGATTTTGGAGATAGTTCCTATGTTTTGGTGGAAGATTCGGAACTAATTGCTAAACAAATAGATTTTATTATTAAAAAACCTCTTGAGTGTTCAGTATTACAAAGAACATATAGTTGTTTAGATACCGAAAAAGACTTACATCCTCTTGCACAGAAAAATCAATATTGTCGTAGGCAATATAATCTTCGTGATTCAATGAAAAATAGAGGAGAATTTCAACGAGACTATGAGCGAATTGTACATTCGAAATCATTTAGACGTATGGTGGATAAGGCTCAAATATTTAGCGCTTCAAAAGGTGATTATTATCGAACGCGCATGACTCATTCACAAGCTGTTGCTCAAATTGCTCGCGGAATAGCTGAGGGTCTGCATTTAAATCTTTATTTAACCGAAGCGATCGCTCTTGCCCATGACATTGGACACACTCCGTTCGGACATCAGGGTGAAAGAACATTGGATGATATTCTGCGTAACAAAATAGAAATAATCCGCAATCCCGAGCTATTTGAAAATGACTATTTCGGTGGTTTCAAGCACAACTATCAGTCAATAAGAGTAGCAACTATTCTTGAAGATGAGTATGCGGAAGTTAATGGAATGGATTTAAGTTTTCAAACGTTAGAGGGTATTCTCAAGCATACTAAATTAGACAAAAAATATACTCTTGGTGAATTTATACACGGCAATAAAATTGAAGAAGAACTTCATCTGAAACAAGAGTTCTGTTCTACACTAGAAGGACAAGCTGTAAATATTGCCGATGAAATAGCTCAACGCGGGCATGATTTGGATGATGCTTTTTCTTCAGGAGTGATGACATATGATGAATTGATGACATTTTTATCGGTTAAAAAATATAGTAAACTCAAAGAAATAGTGAATAATGCCGGAAGCGGTATCACTGATGCTGTTGGCAATGGAAGAAGGCTGGTCGATGAAAGTGAGCTTAAAAATTGCAGAACGGTATCTGCAATTATTTCTTACTTTATAAACGATGTTATCGATACTTCTCAGAAAGCAATACAGCAATATAGAATTAAGGATTTTGAAGATGCTGGACACATTGTTAAAGAAAAATTGGTTTCTTTCTCGGATGAGGCATTGAAATCTTGCTGGTATCTGGAAACAATCATTACAAATAAAGTGATAAATAGTGATGAAATTTCTCTATTTGACAGTAATGCATCTACGATTATTAGTAGTCTTTTTAAAGCTTATTATAATAATCCACGATTATTGCATAAAGGTACTCAGCGTAGAATTTACATAGAAACAAGACAATATTGCGAAAATGTAATCGACTTTGAATTCGGTAATCATAAAATTATCAAGGATGAACTCAAACTAATTACACATGCCGATTTATCCATGTTAAGCGAAGAGATGTCAAAGGAATACAAGATCAAAAGGCGAATACTTGTCAGAAATATATGCGATTTTATATCCGGAATGACGGACACATATGCATTAAATGAATTTAATCGTATTATGAAACAACTTTAAAATAACAGGCGTATGTTCACTACTAACACCACACCCACTTTTTATTGAATTGTGCTTTTCTGAAATTAAAATAACATAATGGCGGTGTATTGCAATACTAAGCACATTTAACGGTGATAATTCAATAGGAGTATATGGATCAAACTGATGTGCTATAATAAAGTTGTAACACCCCCAAAAAAAGTGCTATAATCTACACAGGAGGGAAAAGCAATGGCAAGTTACGACGAAGAATTCAAGAAAAGGATAGTGCGGAAGCACATGGGAGAAGGGCGGACGATAAGAAGCCTGTCGGAGAAGTACCACGTTTCCGAGAAAGGAATCGGGTACTGGCTGAAAAAATATCGTGAAGAATGCTCAAAAGATCCTGCTGCAAAGGAAGAATACAACCTCATGAAGGAAAACCTCAAACTCCGAAAGGAGCTTGAAGAAATGAAAAATGAAAATAACTTCCTAAAAAAAGCGGCAGCACAGCAGTTTCTGACCGTACAGTATATCCGACTCTCAGAACTGCTCACGGAGCTTGCGATCTCCAGAACCACAGGGTGACATTCGGAAAAACCATTGCCAAGTACAAGAAACCGGCACTCCTTATCCTTGACGAATGGCTATTGTACCAGCTCAAGGAAAGCGAAGCCCTTGATTTGCTGGAAATTGCCGAAGCGCGCTACAAAAAGGGTTCAATCATTTTTGTTCCCAATTTGATGTAACAGGCTGGCGGGATAAGATTGGCTCGACGATCATTGCAGATGCAATCTGTGACCGCATCGTGCATGATTCCTACAGAATTGTAATTGAGTGTGAGGAATCTATGCGAAAAGTGTTCGGCATAAAGGCGGAAGCATAAAAAAGCCTTCGGCTCATCGGGCTCGAGTCTGAATATCGAACCGTGTAAATGCCAATAATATCCACAAATAAAAAGTGGAGGAATAAGGCATGAAAAGAACACACGGACTTAATGAAAAAGAAATGGAACTGGTAAAGCTGCTTATGGCTGACTGCCGTACAACAGGTGATATTCAGGATAAGCTCAAGCGACTGTTTGCAGGAACAATTGAGCAGATGCTTGAGGAGGAAATGGACGAACATCTTGGATATGAGAAGAATTCCGTTGCCGGCAACAACTCGGGAAACAGTCGCAAACACGATGTTTGCACAGTTGCCCCCAAGTGCGGCATGGACGCCGCACAATAAAGGGCAACAAAGTAACGGTTACGGCAAGAAAACCATAACCAGCGATTACGGTGAGTGCGAAATCGCAGTTCCTTGCGACAGAAATGGCGAGTTTGAGCCAAAAGTGATCGAAAAACGACAAACACGAACCGATGAAATTGAGCAAAAAATCATGCAGATGTACGCCAAGGGTATGTCGCAGCGTGACATCGAAGACACGCTAAAAGAGATATACGGCACCGAAATTTCGCAGGGGCTAGTTTCAAGAATAACCGACAAAATTCTGCCCGAAGTCAATGAGTGGCAGAACCGCCCTCTGGACGCTGTTTACCCTGTGGTTTTCTTTGACGGAATCATGTTTAATTCCCGTAAAGACAACAGAATCGTTACAAAATGCGTGTACTCGGTACTGGGCATAAACATGGAGGGTCAGAAGGAAATTCTCGGCACTTGGATTTCAGAAAATTAGTCTGCAAGCTTACTATGCAAGTATTTGTGCAGACCTCAAAAAACGCGGTGTGAAGGACATTTTCATCGCCTGTCACGATAACCTCACAGGGCTTTGTGATGCGATAAACTCGATTTTTCCCAAGACGAAAAATCAACTCTGTATAGTCCATCAGATATGCAACAGCTGCAAGTTCGTTCCGTACAAAGACGGTAAAGCCGTCTGCGCTGATTTGAAGAAAATCTACGGCGCTGTGAACCTTGATGACGCCGAATTTGCAAAGGAAGAATTCCGCGAAAAGTGGGATAAAAAGTACCCCAACATACTGAAATCATGGGATAAAAACTGATCTGAGCTTACTGTATTTTTTGAATATCCGCAGGAAATCAGAAAGATAATATATTGTCGAAAACTATCACAGAATGGTAAGAAAATTCACCAAATCCAAGGCGATTTTCCCTACCGACGACGCTATCCGCAAAGTAATCTATATGTGCGTGGCGGAGATTTCCAAAAAGTGGACTAGCCGGTTCGAGACTGGGGACTGGCGTACTCTCAGTTTGCGATTTATTTTGAGGACAGATTTGTGGCATAACTGCATTCGAGGGTTCGGTTCCACCCTCGAGCACCCGAGGTTTACCCGCTTCGGAGATATCCGGCGAAAAGGAAAAACGGCAGCATTTCTGCTACCGCTTTCCGCCGTTTTATCTCACAGCCTGCGTCGGTCGCTCCTCAGCGTTGAAAAAATTTTCAAGCTTATTATGCATTTATGTTCTACTACTAAAATCGTAATTAATTTTGTGAGTGAAAATTAATTCCACGGCACTCTTGACACAGGCACCTATCGCCGTATGAGTTGAAGTAAAAAAGACAAATCGCGCCGCAAGCGGCTTTGTTTTACTTGGCAGTCAAAATCCTATATACGCCGAACCTATATCAAGAGCCTTTCGTGGCATAAACGATTAAAAAATAATACGACTTTGGGGTAGAACCATGCATTTATATATAACCACGCTTTACACATTCTATTCTCTACTATATACAATAGAAACACGAATAACATAGGAAATAAACAATGCAATGAAGCAGATTGCGTTTAATGATGAAAATTTCAAAACTGACATATTACAAAGTCTTTATTTGCATTTCAAGTCGGAATTATGCATTTCAGGTCGAAAAATGTGCATTTCAGGAAGAAACTATTGAATTTTCATAATGATATCAAGTATACTTGTGCCTAGGAGAGATGTTGAATGATTAATAAAATAGCCAACTGCATTGCTGATTTTGTTTGTGATAAAAAAATGCATGAAAAAAATGATTATGAACGTGCTATTTTGGTTTATGGTTATGAAATTATATTATCTTCTGCTTTATCTTTTGCGGCTGTGATAGTTTTGGGGTTGGCGTTCTGTAAACTATTTGAAGCTATAATTTTCTTTTTAACTTTTTATTTTATCAGACGAAGAACAGGTGGATATCACGCTGATACATATTTCAAGTGTAACCTTATCTTTTTCCTAAATATTATTGCTGTTCTGGTTGTGATTTCGTTCAGGATTTCTTTCGCATGGCAAGTAATATTTAATGTCTTTGCATTTATTTTCTGCTTCCTGCTTATATTGATGAAAGCTCCGATAGAAAATCCCAATAAACCTATATGTAAATCTAAGCAAAAAAAGCACAAAATTATTGCATTTATACTGCTCGGTATTTTAGAATGTATATCTGTAGTTATTATAAATCAGTATACATATTCCACGAGCATCTCATTGGCACTGTTCTCTGTTTCAGTTGCTATGACGATAAAATCACATTAAAGAAAGGAGGATTTGACACACATGAAAACAAAAATAACTGAATTATTAGCAAAAGTCGGAATGAATGCTGCAAAAAAAGCTGCAGGTACAGCTTCACAATTTGGCTATCATCAGGCAAAAGAACCTCAGATGCCGAAACAGAAGAAGTGATGTTATTTTGGTTTACAAACCTTACTGTGATTAATGTTATATTACATGGTTTGTAAACCAAAATTTTTTCTGTTACGCAGAGAAGACAATCAGCTGAAAAAACAGCTGAAAAAACAAGATTTTGACAGCATAACGCTGTCACGGAAAGCTCATTTTGAGCGGAAAGGAAATTTGTTGTGAAAAAAATAGTAAAACGAATAGCTGCTATAGCAGTCATTTCTTCAACTGTAATGTCATTAATGGCAAGTGCTTCTGCACTCACAAATAGTGAAACCGTAACTAATACAACCAAAATAGGCACAACATCATATACAACCAAAGGTACAAATGATATCTCGACAACCCGATATTCTTTTGTAATTGATCTTTCAACCTATGTAAGTAGCCCAAGTAGTGCAACTGCAAATGAAATTCATACACATTGGCAGGTATATGATTATTGGACAGGCGCTGATATAGGTACGAAGCAAACAGAAGATGGTTATAATACAAACAGAAAGGACGGGTATGACTGCGTATCCAGAACATATTATGATGATATAACCGTTCTTTGCGCTCATACCGCTTATAAAAACGGACAAACACTTATAGCAAAATATACCCAGACTACAAACTAAACAGGTGTAGTAATTTAATAGACCGATGGATTTTATGCCCATCGGTCAACTTATAATACGAAAGGAACAACCATGAAAAAATCTTCTGTATTATTATCGTTTGCTATAACCATTGCAACAGTTTTTACAACGTCCGGCTGCGCTATGCAGGAGTCATACGACAGCTATATACCCGACCCGTTTGAAACATTTGAATCAAACACCCTTATCGGCGACGATATTAAAGAAAACACGGCGGCTCAGAATCTGTCAAAATACTCAACAGGCGGTTATGAGTGTACCGTTAATGAAGGAAAACCGATAGTTTATACGGGAGAAAAAATAACCGTTCCTGTTGCTGTTACTGCCGATGATACAAATGAATATGAGATGTCACTCGGCATATCTGCCGTGATAAACGGCACTGTACAGACGCTGAGTACAGGTGGTATGCGGGAAAGCAATATGCTCATTTTCGAGAATATCGCTCCGGGTGAAACAATCGAGCGGGAGATAACTTTTGACCCTGTTATCAGCAGTGAGGATAAGGGTAAAAAGCAGCTGCCGATTACTTTTTTCGCTCACTTCAACGCCGCATATATACCCGATGAAAGCTACCCCACCTTTGGTATGACTCACCATGCCAATCATTGCCTTTATACCACGATAAGCCTTGACGGTACGCCTAAATACACAGATTACAGCTACGCTTCCGATATAAGCAAAGAGCTTATCACAAAAACCCTTTTGGAAAAGTACGCCGATAACACAGGTACTCCATTGAAGACAAGCGGACGAATAAGAGTAAATATGTATCAGAACACAAAGACCGACACGGGCGTTTTACGGCTCAGCGAGGACGGTACATTAAATCTCAATCTGATGCTTTATGAAAATGAAAACAGCGGTAAATACAGAGTTTCACTATACAAAAACAACGAACTAATAACTATAAACGGCAATGACTATATCGAAGCAGAGCTTGTAGACGGATATCTGTACACATATTCCGTACAGCTTGACAATATCGCTCGAGGTGACTTTATATATGCCGCAATACATAAAAACACGGGCGAGAATTTTGAAGAGTATGCTTCATTTGATATGACACAGCCCAAGCTTGTTGTAAACAGCGATTTTGAAGTAAAAGAGCCGGAAAGACCTGCCGGTACAGATAACAGCTCAGATACTTCCGACAGCACTCCGCAGGAAATAATAAACAACGGCGCTGTTGTGAAAAATACATCATTTACAATTAAGCTCATCGGATATATCGAACAGGACGGGAAAAGGCTCGCAGTTATTGAGAATAACAAAGCCCTGTACATTTCCGACATAGACGAGGATAAGCGTGTAAGTGAAATAGTACGTATTGAAGAATTGGAAAAGCAAGGCTATATGACATACTCTCTCGCCATTGACGGCACTAAGATGGTTATTAAGAAATATGAATATGAGGGAGATGAAGTAAAGAGCGGAGCGTATTATCTGCTGGATAGTGATTTTTCGGCTGTAAGCGAAGTACCTATGCAAAAAAGCGGAGAATTTATCATTGAAGACGGTATTATACTTAACGACTCGCAAAAGCTGATACATGAGGATATAAACGGCAGTACAACGCTATGCGTATGTGATTATAACGGCGAAAACAAAAATCCGATTTACACATTTCCGGACAATTACTATGATTACTCTCTTGCCACAGACGGCGAGCTGGTATTTTTCAGGCGGTGTAAAGAGGGAAGCACTACCGAGTCAGCCGTGGTTATAAATCTCAGCGACGGCAATACCGTAATATATGACGGAGACGGGCTTACCGATGACGGCGGCGGAATAATCAGCAGCGAGGGAGATTATATCTTCTTCCCTGATCATAAAAACACAAGCGGAAAGTTTGTTATCTTTGATAAGACCAAAAAAGAATTCCGTGAGATAAAGACCGAATATAAGACCGAGGGAAGTACAAGCTCGGCACTCTCTCCCGACGGTGCTTATATTGTTACCTCTGTGACCGAGATAAGTGCGGCTGACGGCAAAACCCCGACAGGCACATATTTAAGGATTTATGATACAAAAACAGGTGAGCTGTTCTTTGAAGAAGAGATAAGCGACAGCAAACTGAAAGTAGGCGGAACTCTGCTCGTCGGAAACGAATATGTGATTCTATCCACAACAAACGGCGACTACAGAATAAAATACAGATAACGAAAGGGAATAAGCTATGCAGTTAACACTTGAACATATCACAAAATCCTACACGAAAGGCAAAAAGCGCAAAAACGCACTTGAGGACTTCACGCTCACCCTCACCGAAGGAGTGTACGGACTGCTCGGTCCCAACGGCGCAGGTAAATCCACGCTTATAAATATCATCACGGGGATAATCGGCAAAGACAGCGGAAGCATAGCGTTTTCCGACGGCGGGGACAACAGCTTTTTGTCATATCTCGGCTTTATGCCGCAGGGCATGGACTTTTACCGCAACTTCACAGCAAAGGACTACATAAAGTACATCATGGCGCTGAAAAAATACTCTCCCGACAATGCGGACGAGTATGCCCTTTCTGTGCTTGACCGTGTAAATCTGCACTCGGACGCAGATAAAAAAATCGGCGCGTTTTCGGGCGGAATGAAGCAAAGGCTCGGTATAGCGCAGGCGATAGTAGGCGAGCCTAAGGTGCTGATTTTTGACGAGCCGACCGCAGGCCTTGACGCAAAGGAGCGTATTCGTTTCAGAAATGTTATAAGCTCCCTTGCCGCAGATAAGATAGTTATACTTGCAACGCATATCGTCACCGATATAGCTTATGTTGCGAAGACGGTCGTTCTTATGAACGGCGGCAAAATAATCAAAACAGGCACGCAGGAAGAGTTATGTTCCGATATTTCGGGCAAGGTGTGGGAGATAACCGCCGAGAGTGACAAGGTGATGGAATATATGAGTCGTATGCGTGTATCAAATGCGGTATCTGACGGCAGTAAATACACTTTACGCATAGTGTCGGACAATCTTCCCGAGCAGGGTGCAAAGACTGTACAGCCTACTCTTGAAGATGTGTGTATTTATTATTTCGGGGATATGTGATATGAAGCTGTTTAAATATGAACTGAAAAAGAATGTGCTTCGCTTATCGGTCTTTATACTTCTGCTTGCGCTTATCGGGGTAAATCTGTTCAAACAGCACGAAACAGCGAGATTTCTCGGCGACAGCCGTATTGCAATAGGCGTAGAGGATAAATCGTCACTCGGCAGAAAAATGTATGAGGAGTACAAGGGAGAGCTTACCCTGCAAAAATTTGAAGCTCTCGGCGAATACCGTGATTATTTGCAGGATTATATAAGCAGCGACGAATACAAGCCTACCGAAGAAGCAAACGACAGATTTTTCACAGGATATGCGATGGGTGATCTGAATTATTCAGAAGAAACTGCCGATAAAATGAGATATGCCTATCTGTACCCAAATCAGATGATAGAGCTGAAGCAAAGAGCAGACGAAAACATTGAATTTTACACCGGCAGAAGTGATTTTGAGGTTAGAAAAAACGAGCTTGTAAAACAGCTTTATACAGGCAGGCGTATTTCCGCATACGGAAACTATGAGGCGTTCAGGCTGTACTTTGATTACGAGTTTTCCTCGCTTGTCATTATAGTGATGATTATTTTTGCTTTTGCGGCGTCGCTCAGCGATGAAAAAGCGACAGGCACGGACAGGATAATACGCTCCTGCCGCAGAGCAAAAAGCGTATTCCTTACTAAGCAGGCGGTAATGCTGCTTTTTATTACCGTGCTGATAGTTTTGTTTGCGGTTATGGATATAGTGAGGTTTAGCTCGTTTTACGACGGTTCGTTTATTAATCAGCCGCTTTATGCGATTGAAGAATACAGATATACGCCGCTTAATGTCACGGTATTCGGTGCTGTTATGCTTTCCTTGCTTGGAAAGCTGCTTGCGCTTGTTTTTATCGGAGAAATCGTACTGCTGATTTCTTCGTTTACAAAAAATGCGGGATTTTCGATAACGCTATGCTTTGCGGCTGGCGGAGCGATGATAATTATAAGCGAGCATATAAATCCGCTGTTTTCTCCGCTTTCGCTTTTAAACGCGGAAAGCTGGATGAAGGATTTTAACTGCGTCAATATTTTCGGCTATCCTGTACTGAGCTTTATTGTTCAGTTTGTTATCACGGCGGCACTGATTGCTTTGCTGACTGCTATCTGCTATTTCAGAGCCGGATATATAAGAAAAGAAAAGGGGGCGGTACAGTGATATTTTTATATGAGCTTAAAAAGATACTGATAAAGCAATATTCGCTGTTATTATATCTTATAGTTATTATTTTTGCCGCTTTTTCTCTTATTACGGCACAGCACCAGACTTACGGCTTTGCAACGGTCACCGAAAGGAACGAGTACCTTGAAACAATCACACCGTTCACAGGTGAATTGACTGATGAAAAAGCGGCGGAGATTACCGCACTTAAAGAAGAATATCTTGCCGCAAAGGTCGCTGTAAATGAGCTAAGCAATAAGTACGCAAACGGAGAGCTTGACGATGCCGCTTTTGAGCGAGAGATGGCACAGTACAATGAAATATTAAAGCGCGAGGAAATCATCGAGCAGATATTTTCACGCTATGAATATGCAGCGGCAGACCCCGAAAAGCGTATGCTGATACCCGCCGGGAGCGTACCTGTTCTCAGCGACACATCGGTAAACTTTCTTTTTTTACTGTGCATAACATTCTGCTGTGCGTATGCAGTAATGATAGAATACTCCGGCAAAAGCAGATACATACTTATCACGACAAAGGGCGGACAAAAAGCGACTATGGCAGCAAAGCTCGCTATACTGCTTTTGCTTACCTCGCTTACAAGTATAATAATATCCTGCTTTGATCTTGTGCGGCTGTCGGACGAACTGCCATTAGAGTATTGGGGATATAGCTTATGCTCTGTTCCTGCATTTGACAACACCGCAGTAGATATAAGTATTATCGGCGCATTTTTATCCGCACAACTGTTAAAGCTTATAGGCTATCTGTTTATTTGCGTTGCCGCCATGCTTACCGCTCATTTTACCAAAAACTATGTGGCGAGCGTGTTCCCGTTCATAGCTGTGCCTGTGGTAGCCGATTATCTTGCGGAAAGAGACAGTCAGGCTTTGTTCTTGCCGACGGGACTGCTAAAAGGCGCAGGATATTTCTTAGGTGATAAGGCGGATAAGGGATATGCGACAGAAGCCGATACGGTTATATATTTCCATCATGTTCCGCCCTTATATACGGTTATTATGACTGCGGCGGTCGTATTGTTTATTGTTATCGGTGCGGTTATTCTGATAAAGTCGGGCGAGAACAGGCTTAACAGCAAAAGGCACGGAGTGAAGCATATACCGAAGGCAGTTGTTCTGACACTTGCTTTACTGTTTTGCACCGCCTGCGGAAGTACACGACAGGCAGAATGTGTTGATGTCCTCTCAAACACCGAGAACAGCCGATATTCTTTTGAGCTGAAATATGAAGACGAAAAAGAGCTTATCGCAGTCACGGATAAGTCAAGCGGAGAAAGCTTTATTATTCCCGAGGAGACCTTTGTTGATGAATCCTATTCCATCATGTCTATTTATCCGACCGAGAACTATCTGTATTACATGAAGGGTCGTAACTCAGGGGTTTCGATATACCGCATAAAACTGTCCGATATGACAAGAGAGGAAATAATAAAATCGTCAGATACTGCGGATAAATCCATACTCGGACTTACCTTTTCATGGAGTGATACCGAAAACAGATTTTCGGCTGTCCGCTTGTTCACAGATGAAAAGAATATATATCTTATAGATAAAAACGGAATGGTTTTTGTGCTGAATCCCTTTGCCGAGAAAATAACCGACTGTACCTGTATTATTGAGGAGAGCGTGCTCGGCGGATGTATTTTTGACGGTAAAGCTATCTATTATATTGATGAAGACGGCGTGCAGAAAATGTACAATGTTGTGAACAAGACATTTCGGATATAATCATTTAAGATATGAGGAGAAATATCAGCTGATGTTAAGATTATTCCTCGGGTGTTTAGTTTTAATAATTTCTTTCTGCTTTGCAGAAGTAACATGGGTGTATATCTGCGTTGTAGTTATAGAACTATGCCCTAGTAATTTCTGAATATATCTGATATCAACATCCTGTTCCAACAAGAGCGTTGCAAAAGAGTGCCTGAACATATGCGGGGTTATATGCATAGATATACCGCACGTTTGACAACAAGAATTAATCATACAGCGGACGGATTGCTCTGTCAGCCTTTTGCCATATTTGTTTACAAAAAAATATCCGCAGTCCGAGATTTTTTCCTCATAGATAAAGTAATAATCGGAAAGAATAGCGAGTACTGAGTTGTTTTCAATAGGTATTATACGTTCTTTTGAGCCTTTTCCGTAAAGCTTAACCGATTTGCCTATAAAATCAACATCTTGAGAGTGTAAATTGCAGATTTCAGCCACTCTTGCTCCTGTTGCAAACAGCAATTCGAGAACCGCGGCATTGCGTATTGCGCTGTTTTTCTTATATTCGGTGTTTGATTTTTCTATTTGCGTATATGCAAAACAGAGAATCTCGCCAATAGTGTCCAAAGGAATGGTTTTTGGCAGCATAACAGGTTCTTTGATTGATGTTTCGATTTTATCAAACGGATTGCAATCGATAATATCCCGAATAAGCAGATAGTGAGTAAACGCTTTGAGCGTTGCCAGCTTTCGTTTAACTGTTTTGGGTTTATAAGATTTATTCAAGTGCTCTATGTAGTTCCATAAGCTCTGCTTTGAAAGCTCCGATGTAAAGCATTGAAACTGTATCAAATCAATACAGTAAGCACTAATTGTCTTATCGCTTAGCTTCTTGTGGTAACGGCAATAATTTATAAATCCGTCGATATGAGTTTTAAATTCAATCATCTTGACCTCCGAGTATAACTGCAAAATTTGGGGCGGAGCCCAGTAATATTTTTTACAGAATAAATTATATAAAGAGCTCAAAGAAAATTCAAGATGCTCCAGCTGCATTTGGGATAGCCTTTTAAATATAAGTGTTAATCAGTTTTCAAGTTTGAAATCAACCTTTTGAGAGTCTTTCATTAACGGAGGGGATAAGGATGTAAAGCTAACATAAAAATTGGTTTTTGATAGCACGATTGAGTTCGTGTGTAGAAAGGGATACGCTTATAAAGCGGAAAAACAGATGATAACATTAAATTATCGGAGGTTTTATGAATATAACGGAATATCAAAAGAAAGTCCATGAAAATATAGTAAATGAGCTTAGAAGCAGCAATATAGTTAGATTATATGGCGCAATCGGCTCAGGAAAAACGGAACTGGTTAATCGTTTTTTTGGAACAGATTATTCATCCTATTTCGCATTTAAGGAGATTGATAAAGAAGATGAGAGCTTAATTTCAATGATTTCTTTGTCTTCCGCATTTGACAACAGAATAAAAAATATAACCGAGTCAACTAATTTCATAATGGAAACGGATAAGATCAAACCATTCTCAGGTCCGCTAAAAATATTATTCAGAATATTCAACAAATCAATTTCTGTTTCAAAAAAATTGAATAACTTCTTTTCCGATCAGGAAATTAATATTATTATTTCGTTAATGAAAATTATCGAAAAATCGGATAAGTGTAATTACTATCTAATTTTTGATAACTGTGAATATATGAATAGACAAGTGGTGAGGTTTATTCGTCAACTATTCATAAATAATGATATTAATAAATCATTTAATAATAGGCTTAAGATTATTATAGTTGAAAACACGCTTGAGGAGAATGGCTTGCTTGCCAATATCACTGCTTCCAATATCAAAGTTGAAATTGATGACAATACATATTTCAGTTATTTGAAAGACATTAATCATATGGATAAGTATTCCGCAGAGGATATGAAGGTATTAGCCTCAATTACTTCCAAGGACTTAACATTAACTAACACACTATCAGAATATTTTAATAAAAATAACATTCATAAGGATATTCTTTCTCAAAGCTGTACTTTAGAACGACTTGTTGAAATATTTGATAAGATGATATCCAAGCACCTAGACAATCATGCCACCGAAATAAATTGTTTGGAGGTAGCTTCAATTCTCGGTACAATAATAAATGCTTATGATTTATCAAAGTTAACTGATAAAGAACTTGATTTAGTAATTAATGCTTTATCGTTTGGTGTTAAAAATGGTCTGGTTAAGGAGGATAAACCGGATTATTCAATTGTATCCTTCCTGCATCCAATTATAAAAGATGTATTATATAAAAAGTTGGAAAATAAGCAAAAACATCATTTGCTATATAATATACTGCTAAAGCAGAAATATCCAACGAGGCATTTAATTATTGCTGAAAATCTTTACAGGGGGCATATAGCCCTCATAAAGGTGTTAGATGAATATTACGCACATTTAACAATGCTTGCAGTACGGGGAAAATTAAGCCAATTCGATCATCAAAGTTATGAAGATAAATACACATCCAATCAAATGTACGCTAAATATACCTCCGATTTATACAAAATATTGTCAGCGTATGAGTCAAGGGATTTTGGCCTAGCATACAAATATATAAATGGCATTAGTCCTATTGATATCCCTAACAAATTTTGTGGGGCACTATTGAATTTCATGGAAGCAAGAATTCTTGTTATTATCGGAGATTCAAACGAAAAATTTGTAAAAGTAAAGGAATTACTAAGGGAAGCCTCAAACATATTTCTGGAATACAATATGGTTGATCTATATTTTGATTCACTTACAGTGCTGATAAATGTTCTTGCATATAAGCTTTCTGATTTGAATAGCGCAAGAGAAATAGAAGATGAATATGTAATCCAATTCCAAAACCAAGTCTGCCATGCAGAAAGTTCGGAGCTTGAGGACAATTATATAGAATTTATGCGTAGAACTGCGTCGTTACTAGATGCACAAGGTGCTTATGAGAGAATGAAAAATCTTTTTGCCAATAACTCAATACAAGATTATCTTCCTAAGTACAAAGCCTATAATGATATGATCGGATACAGTATATATGAGGGGGAGTTTGATACTGCATACGAATATGCAAATAAAATGGAGGAGTATCTGAGCACAAATAATTTCTATGATTTTCCTGAACTGTATAAAGCTCAAAACAATATTTTATTGGCCAATCTCTGCCACGAAACTAGCAGCGACAAATTCTCGATTCTTGTAAACAGCGGCATAACAACGCTGATTAAATACGAGGATAAGCCCGATATATCAAATGTGATCAAGCTGAATACAGCCTGCTTGTACCTGCTTGCAGGAAAATATCGGGAAGCTGAAAACAGACTTTTGTCGCTGTTTGATAATTTGCATAGCTACTCAAACGCACTTTATTCAACCTGCGTTCCATCAAATCTAGCTGCGCTTTATCTGTTAGAGGGGGATTTTGCAAAGGCCCATCAATATAATGATTTTGTTAAACAATGCCTATACCAATGGGATGCAAACTATCGTACATATTATGCCGCCCAAAATCAATATGTTGCAAAGCTGATAGAAAATAGAATATCCACAACTCCATATGCGATGTTTCATCCGGATATTGATTCTAATATTTCTGCAAAAACATACAGATTTGTTGGAAGAGGCATAATGATGTCAGAATTGTTGTTCTATACATTGTAATGGTATTTTGTAATTAAGGCCGAATTAAAAATAACATTAAATAATTTTCCTTGTGAAAGGTGATGACTTCCAAACAGATAAAACATTTCACTATGATGTGTAAAGTATGGCATTGTAGCGTAGTCATTAAAATAGAATTCTCCATTGGGAGTAACTCTGCAATCTATCCTTCCGTAATTCTCCATTCCCAAAAACTCGAATACATTGCCAGCATACTTTTTGATTTCTTCGATAACAGTATTGTCGAAATATTCTGACATCATATAATTGCCGTAGGAATAGTGATAAGAAAGATCTTGAGTAATTATCATTTTATCCAGATTTTGAATGCCATTAATACTAATCCCTATTGGATCGCAAACCGACAGGTTATCCAATACAAATATTGGAACTTTGCATTCGTATCCATGTATAAATTGCTCAATAACAAGAGGAGATTTTAATTCAAGATATTTTTCTCTAACTTTATTCTCAAAATTAATTGAAGAAGTATTTATTATACAGTCAGGTCGTATGCCTTTGCTGGCAGACTCAAACAACGGTTTAATTATTACTTCCATGTTGCCATCAGGGACTATACCCAGCTGCCATCCATCCTCATAAACCCATGTTTTTAATCCGTGCAAATTATTCTGTAAAAGAAGGTTGGAAACATGATGTTTATTTCGGGCCAGTGAACAGGTATACCCATTGCTCCCGGTATACTTTATTTTGTAATAGTCACAAAATGCCGGAATTAAAGACTTTTTTGAAACACCATATCCATTTCGGGCAAGGTTAAAAACTAGAATATCTTCATCGGGATTAACTACGTGATTTTCAACATCACTGATAAATTCATGCTCATCATAATATGCCAAGAAATCATAACCTTCTTCCCTTAAAGAACTTTTGATTTCATTCATCTCTCTTTCATTAAAAAATTCTATTTTTAGCTGCTCAGGCGATGATATGTAATGCTCTGTTTTTCCGTAAACATTTGCCACCAATATTATTTTTTTCACGTTTGCAGGTTTTAGATAGTTCTGAAATAAACTAATGTTCATAATTCAACCTCCGATAATTTAATGTTATCATCTGTTAAAACAAAGCCATCAGAGAAATCTCGTATGTGGACAGTAACAGTGAGCGTCATTCTGTATATAGTTGGAAACTCGTAGAAACTGACAAAGTTCCTGAAGGAAAGCAAGGCGGGACTTCGCTTCGTGATATGGAGAAGCAAATATAGAAGGACTTGGAGGACAATCTGCTTATTTATCAAACCCGCAAGATGACACTCAATTCCTTTTGGGATCAATACATCGAACTCAAAAAAGAACTGTAATGCGAAAGAGGAAGAAGATGCAAAAGAGGAACGTCGAGAGCCTGAACTGTTACCGCATTTCAGTTGCCACCATTTGCGACATACATTCTGCACTCGCTTTTGTGAGAACGAAACTAACCTGAAGATTATTCAGGAGATTATGGGACACGCGGATATTACAACCACGATGGACATATATAATGAAGCAACAAAGGATAAAAAGATGGAGTCCTTTGCAGGGCTTGAGGGTAAAATCAAGATACGATGAAAAAGGGGGCTTGCCATAACACGGTGGCAGGCTCCTTGATTTTTGAATAAGAATATGTTATACTGTATAAACAAATAAAGGTTTAGCATATAAAGCTGTGTTGGATGGAGAAACTGTTGGTGGTGTGATTGTTGCAATCGACGCCGAAACGCAACATAATCATCTTGACTTATTATATGTAAAAAGTGGTATACAAGGAAAAGATATTGGAAAGTCTATTTGGCATGCGGTTGAAAAGTTATATCCTGATACAAAGGTATGGGAAACTTGTACTCCATATTTTGAAAAACGCAACATCCACTTTTATGTGAATATTTGTGGATTTCACATCACAGAGTTTTTCAATGAGAAACATCCTATGCTAGATACACCAGATGATTTTATTGGGGATGGCAATGAGGGAATGTTTGTATTTCAGAAAGAAATGTAAGATTTGAATTTTGACGAGGATTAACAGAATGGTAAAGCGGTAATTGAACAGAGTTAGGAGAGAAAAAACGTATGAATCAAATTGTTTCGTTGTTTATGTTTAGTTGTGGTGATTATGAGAAAGTAAAACAGGATGTATGGGAAGAAAACTGGAAAGCCATGCGGCTGTATTCTGTTGTGGCGCTTGTTGCCTTTGGAGTTATAACGCTGGTGAGTGTGTTTTCTCTGAGTATCGGAAAATTTAAATGGGTGTATCTGGTCTATACGTTCCTTTCTTTGGTCTATTTTTGCATTTCTCGTTGTCAACTTAGAAGCTTCTTGGGGAAAAAACTGGTTGTATACAGCTTTTTTGCCGCGCTGCTGCTGTTCGGCATTATTACTGGAACGCTGATTACACCGGAGGAGCTCGCTGTCAACTACATTGTGTTCATGGTGGCAGCACCGCTGCTGTTTACCGCCAGAGCGGCGGTCATGAACGGGCTGATTCTGAGCAGTATACTGCTCTATATCGGACTTGCTTTCTTTGCACAGCACAACCCAATTCTATCCAAAAACCTAGTGGATGTTATTCTGTACGGGGTGCTGAGTATGCTTCTGACTGCCACGATGATGCGAAGCAAGCTCCAGAGAATCCTGTACCATAAGGAAATGGAAACGTTGGAAGTCAGCAAGCGCGAATCGCAGGAACAAATCCTGAATTACGAGAGATTCCTCACGGACATGGTTCGGTATGCCGCTTCAGAAGAAAATCCGGACAAAGTACTGAATCAACTGGTGGAGTATATCGGACAGCGTGTGACCGCCGATCGAGCGTACATCTTTGAACAGAATGACCGCGGAACGTTTGACAACACCTACGAGTGGTGCAAAGCGGGCGTATCCAAAGAAAAAGATAACTTGCAGGATGTGCCGTATGAAGGCATCATTGAAACATGGTTTGCACAATATCAAGAATCCAACAATGTCATCATCCATGACATTGAAGAATGCAAAAAAACAAGCGAAGCCATCTATGAACGGCTGAAACCTCAGGGTGTCAATACCCTTGTGACAGCGCCAATCAAAATCAACGGCAAGATGGTCGGATTCTACGGTGTGGACAATCCTCCCGAAGAGAAACTGCATGAGATCTCGAATGAGATAGATATGATCGAGTTTATGATTTCTTTTATGATAAGACTGCGCGATAATGCAGATGCACTGGAGCACAGTGCATTATATGACCAGCTCACAGATTGTAAAAACAGAAAAGCACTGGATTGGGCATACACAGAAAAGCTGGAGAAGTACTTTCCCCTGGCGGTTGTCATGTGCGACCTAAATGGCCTAAAGGAAATAAATGACCAAAAGGGACATGACGCCGGTGATAAATTCATTGTACAGACCGCACAGACGCTGAAATCTGTGTTCGGAAAGCGTCATGTGTATCGGCTTGGCGGAGATGAGTTCATTGCGGTTCTGCCAAACATCACACATCCGGCGTTTCAGAAACTACTGGAAACGGCAAAAAGCCAACTGGGTGCTACCGTGTCCCTCGGTACGGCGATAAGCGGCACAAAGGACACGGATTTTAAGTTGCTTCTGAAAGCCGCAGATGCGGAAATGTATGAAACCAAGAAGCAATACTACATCGTGACAGGAAAAGATCGGAGAAAGCACAGCTTGTGAGAGGGAAAGACCGTGAACCTGATAATTGAATTATAAAAAAAGGAAGAGATACTGACCCTGGCGCGTTGATATCTCTTTTTTCGTGAAAGAAAAGACTACTCTGCAATTGTCCATAAAATGAAGAGTAGCCTGATCCAATGCCCGGATGGAGGGTGATGCATCTCCTGTATTTAGGGGGTGCAATCGTTTCCTTGTATCAAAATGGTGGTTGCAATGAAAGCGGCTAATCCAAATTGGAAACCGGGATAAAAATTTGATACAAGTATTCTTGATAATGTCACAAGAGAATCAGTGGAAGCAACACTTGTCAAAAATGGTAATAGGCTAGTTCGTAATTCTATTGATGTATCAGTATAAAATACAATCACTTCAATTTGGGCTAAATAACCATTACCACAATTACAACTAAATAAAAACCCCGGTGTCAGAGCGTATAGAAAACAAATCTATGCGCTCTGTTTTTATGTAAAGGAGCAGATTTATGAAAAAATAGCAAGGCTGGACAGCGAGCCGCTGATAACACAAATTTACAAAGATAATTATGAAAAGGCAGTGTATGGGAACTGAAAAGATAAGAAAAGCATTTTATATTGAAGAAGAACTGCTGGGGCAGGTAGATGCCCTGTTACCACAGGCAGATGTGCGTTCACGAAACGAATTTGTCAATCAGGCACTGCGGTTTTATATCGGATATCTCACTTCGGAAAAAATAGAGAACTATATGTTGACAACAATCTCCTCCGTCATGCATGCAACGGTAAAGGACAGCGAGAACCGCATGGCTCGTGCAATGTATAAACTTGCAGTGGAAACTTCCAAGCTGTCCCATGTGATTGCATACAGTCATGGTGTGGATGAGCAGGCACTCCGAAAGTTGCAGGCGAAGTGTGCAGAAGAAGTGAAGCGGATCAATGGAGCAGTGAAATTTGAGGAAGCATACGAATATCAAAATATGTAATGGAAAATGCAAGGATACTGTTGTAACATAAAAATAAAGAATTTTAAATTACATATCAGCAATGAATAGAGGAAAGTTTTATGAAGAGTACAGAAATTAAAGATATAGTGAACAGCCGAATTTTGAAAACAGTAAAGTTGCCTATTGAATTTGAAAATTGTGATAATCCTATAATTTTTAAGTTGTTAAATTCATCACTTGAAAAAAGACACCAAAGAAAACAATTGTTGCTTCCCAATTTTGAAAATACAGATACGGTTGCTATTTTTTCAGATTACGGTGGAGAATCGAAAGACAGTAAATACTATACATATTCTTTTGTATTTGTAGATTATGGTGAACTTGGTTTCTTTAGTGAGAAGATGTCATTCATACGAAAAAAATATGGTATGGATAACCCTAGAAAAGAAATTTCATTTAAAGATGCACATTATGGTCAGATGTTTCGTTGTATTGATGAATATTTATCTTTCACAAATAATACAATCAATGGTTTGGTATTTACGTTGGCTGTAGATAAGGAAATAGCTTCTATAACAGGTGCAAGTGGTAAAAAAGAATTGAAACAAATTACAGAAAAATTAGAGGGATATTCACATGGAAAGTGGAAACCCGCTATGTTTGAAAAGAGCATGAGAATAATTTACACATTAACGTATTTTATAAAATTATTAATTCCTTCAGGTAAAAAAATATTCTGGATGACGGATCAAGATGCTATTATGGCAAATGAAAATAAGACGGAAGATACTTCAAAGTGGCTGTCTAATGCGATTAATTTATGCAAGAATGCTCCCATATATGATGTAATAGGTTTTTCACCGAAACCATATGAAGAGGAGGACGGATATTTTTTTACTGATGTTTTAAGTTTAGCTGATTTATCGGCAGGTAGTATAGAACAACTACTAACACGTAAAAAGGGAGGAAGCGAAATTCTAGCACCATTAGCAGAAAAGGTAATACATTGGAGTTCTATTCAGGGACTAGGATTAAATAAGATGATATTTGTTGTGGAAGGGGAAGGTGAAAAAATTACAGGAAATTTTTTAGACTTAGAGTTTCCAGAATATATGAAGAAAGCAGTACAGGTCGATTATGTGTATGATGTAGAATTAAATAAGGGTTAGAAAATGAATAGGAGGACACCATGCCCAAACTTATCCTACGCTGCAACTACCTCAAGAACTCCCCACCCGCGCACCTTGCTAATTACATCAATTACATCGGCACCCGTGAGGGCGTGGAGAAGGTAAGCAGCACGACATCTTCACTGCCAGCCACCGACCGGCAGAAAAGTCTGATTGAAGATATTCTGGCAAAGATTCCCGATGCGAACCGGATGCATGAGTATCATGATTATATCCAAAGACCAACCAGAGAAAATGCATCGGAGTTTATTACGCAGGCGTTGGAAAATAACCTTGACATCATAGCGAAAAAGAAAAATTATATGGATTATCTGGCAAACAGACCGGGAGTAGAAATCATAGGTACTCACGGTCTGTTTTCAAATGAGGGAGAACCAGTGGTGCTGTCCCGTGTGGCAGAAGAGGTGGCAAATCATCCCGGTGTGATCTGGACGAATGTCATCAGCCTGCGGAGGGAGGATGCAGCCCGTCTGGGATATGACTCTGGAAAGCAGTGGCGGGAGCTTCTGCGTTCCAAGCGGGCGATGCTCAGCAAACACATGAAGATTGATAGTGAGAACCTGCGCTGGTATGCTGCGTTTCACAATGAAAGCCATCACCCCCATGTACACATCATGGTGTTCTCTGCGAAAGATAATGATGGATATTTGACGGAGCCGGCGATTGAAGCCATGCGTTCCGAACTGGCTCATAGTATCTTCCGTCAGGATTTTGCAAACCTCTATGAAGAGCAGAACCTAGCTC
>OLXK01000985.1_pt1 | contig 23021 bp, 23 predicted proteins | sample 1674321 | NCBI WGS metagenome assembly OLXK01 (sample SAMEA103958162, study PRJEB25191) | human gut metagenome | reverse complement strand
ACATCATCGACGCCAATAAGGAGTCTCAGGCCCTGGGCCTGGGCAACCGCTCCAATATGGTGCTCCAGGCCGCCTTCTTCAAGCTGGCCCGGGTGATCCCCGTGGAGGACGCCGTGGCCCATATGAAGGACGCCGTGAAAAAGACCTACGGCCTCAAGGGCGAAAAGGTCGTCAATATGAACATCGCCGCCGTGGACGCCGGCATCAACGCCCTGGTGGAGGTGCACGTCAAGCCGGAGTGGAAGAACCTCACCGGCGCTGCCATCCAGCCGCCCCGTGCCGACGTGCCCGACATCATCCGGAACATCCTGGTGCCCATCAACGCCCAGAAGGGCGATGACCTGCCGGTTTCCGCCTTCAAGGGCATGGAGGACGGCACCATGCCCCTGGGCACCTCCCAGTATGAAAAGCGCGGCATTGCCACCCACCTGCCCGTGTGGGACAAGGACGAGTGTATCCAGTGCAACCGCTGCTCCTTTGTGTGCCCCCATGCGGTGATCCGCCCGTACCTGCTGAACGAGGACGAGGTCAAGAACGCCCCTGCCGGGCTGGAGCTTACCGCCGCCAAGGGTCCCCAGCTGGCGGGCCTGCAATTCACCATGGGCGTTTCCACCCTGGACTGCACCAGCTGCGGCAGCTGCGTGGCCTCCTGCCCCAAGAGCGGCAAGGCCCTGCGTATGGTCCCGGCCCACGAGGTGTCCCTGGACCAGGCCAACTGGAGCTACCTGCAAACCATCCCCGAGAAGAACGACCGCTTCGACAAATTCACCCTGAAGGGCAGCCAGTTCCGCCAGCCCCTGGTGGAATTCAACGGTGCCTGCGCTGGCTGCGGCGAAACGCCCTATATCAAGCTGCTGACCCAGCTGTTCGGCGACAAGATGTTCCTGGCCAACGCCACCGGCTGCACCCAGGCCTGGGGCGCAGCCATGCCCTGCGTGCCGTACTGCAAGAATAAGGAGGGCAAGGGTGTCGCCTGGTCCAACTCCCTGTTTGAGAACAACGCCGAGTTCTCCTATGGTATGTGTCTGGCGGTGAAGCAGCTGCGCGATGCCGTCACGGAATATGTCCGCCGGCTGGACAGCACGACCAAAAACGCTGCCGTCAAGGCCGCCATTGCCAAATGGCTGGAGACCTATGACGATCTGGATGCCTCCACCCCCGCCACCCGGGAGCTGTTGCACCTGCTGGAGAGCGAGACCTTCTCCGCCCAGGAGCAGGCTCTGGTGGATGAGATTCTCAAGCGCCGCAAGGATATGTCCAAAAAGACCATGTGGATGTACGGCGGCGACGGCTGGGCCTATGACATCGGCTACGGCGGTCTGGACCATGTGTTCGCCATGGGCGAGGATGTCAACGTCCTGCTGGTGGATACCGAGGTGTACTCCAACACCGGCGGCCAGTCCTCCAAGGCCACGCCTGTGGGCGCGGTGGCCCAGTTCCAGGCCAGCGGCAAAAAGACCAAGAAGAAGGACCTGGGCATGCTGATGATGACCTATGACAACGTCTATGTGGCCCAGTGCTCTATGGGCGCCGACCCGGCTCAGCTCATCAAGGCCATCCGGGAGGCCGAGGCCCACAAGGGGCCCTCCATCGTCATCTGCTACGCACCCTGCATCAACCACGGCATCAAGAAGGGCATGGGCTGCGTCCAGCAGGAGATGAAGGACGCCGTGGCCTCCGGCTACTGGAACCTGTACCGCTACAGCCCCGAGACCCACAAGTTCACCCTGGACAGCAAGGAGCCCAGCATGGCCCTGTACGACTTCATGAAGGGCGAGGTGCGCTACTCCTCCCTGGAGCTGAGCTTCCCGGAGAACGCCAAGGTCCTGTTTGCCGAGGCGGAGGAGGACGCCAAGGCCAAATACGAGTCCTACAAGCGCCGGGCGCAGGATCAATAAGCGGCAATTTCCTATCACACCATAAAAGGCGGCACTCAGCTTTGAACCGCACCCCGTCAGGAGGACAGTGAAAAAATAGATCGTTTTCCCGGCCAGCAGCCAATCGCTGCTGGCCGCTTTTTTTATGCGGCTCGTGCTTGTGCGCTTAATGGCTGCCTGTGCGGCATAGGAATGCTCCCTCCATGACTGACAGTGTTTTATTTCACTGTCTCTCACAGAGGGAGCATATCAGAAGGTCGGATAGCCCTTATCTATTCGTTTTTCCCGGCCAACCGGTACACGCAGCACCCGCCGTCCATGCCGCAGGGACGAAAGCCCAGCTTTTCCGCGATATGCCGGGTAGCCGCCTGCTGTGGATGGCATTCTATGACCGCGTCCCGGCCACTCTCCCGCGCCCGGCAAATCATCTGCCGGGTCAGAGCCAGGGCGTACCCCCTGCCCCACCGGTCAGAAGCCAAAACCCACCCCAGCTCCATGGACGTCTCGTCGTAGGGGTGATAGATCACATATCCCGCAAAGCCGCGGCCGTCCTCCACCGCCCAGATCAGCGGCTCACGGCCCATGCCTGCCTTTTGCAGGAACGCCTCCGTCTGCGCCCGGGTGAAGGGCGGCTCCAGATAGCGCATCACCGCCGGATCCGACAGCAGCCGGTGCAGGGGCTCCAGGTCCTCCGCCGTCAGCCTGCGGATATGCAGCGCTTCCGTCTCATGCATGGCAGCATCCCCCTTTACCGCAGCCAATCCGGCAGAGAATGGCTCTGGACGCTGCTGACCATCCCCATGGCCGCAAACAGCGTCACAATGGACGAGCCGCCATAGCTGAAAAACGGCAGCGTCAGACCCACCACCGGCATCACAAACAGACACATGCCCACGTTGCTGATGGTCTGGAAGATCAGGACCGCCGCCACACCCACGCAAACGTAGCTCTCTATGGTGTTTCGGGCGTTTTTCGCCACCATCAGGCACCGCACGATGATGGCCGTCAGCAGAATCAGCACCGCCAGACACCCCAGCATCCCCAGCTCCTCGCCGATGGCGGAGAAGATGAAGTCCGTGTACCGGAAGGGCAGACTGCCGGAATACTCGCCCTGGGTCTGGATGCCGTGGAACAGTCCCTGCCCCGTCAGCTTGCCGCCGCCCAGCGCCAGAAGGCTCCGGGTCTGCTGCCAGCCTGCGCCCAGAGGGTCCAGGCTGTGGTCAAACACCACCATGAACCGCTCCTTCATATAGTCCGGAATTTTATCCAGCTCCCACAGCAGATAAAACGCCGCGCCGCCGCCCAGCAGCGCGATGACAAACCACCGGGCCGCCACCCCGGCCACAAAGGCCATGGCGGCAAAGACGAACGCATACACCAGGGCGCTGCCCATATCCGAGGAGATGGCGTAATACAGCCCCACCATCAGCAGCAGATGTCCGCCCAGAAACGCAACGGACCGCAGGGACCTTAGTCCCCAGTGCTCCTTCACCCACACCAGCTGCTTGCTGAGCACCAGGATAAATGTCAGCTTCACGATCTCCGCCGGCTGAATATTGGCCGGAAAGCCCCGGATGCCCAGCCAGGCCCGGTTGCCGTTATTTTCAATGCCCAAGGGTGTTTTCAGCAGCAGGAACAGGACGATGCCGAAGCCCAGCAGCCACTTCCACCGCTTGGATGCCTCCGTCAGGTCGATCTGGGACATGAGGAAATAGATCCCCACCCCCAGCACAATGGCGCAGGCCTGGACAATGACCATCTTCCATGAGCCCAGAAAATTGGTGGCGCTGGCGATCATCACCAGTCCGAACAGTGCCGCCCCGCAGCAAAGGCACAGCAGCAGCCAGTCGGCCTGCCGCAAAATATCCAAAATGCTATCTTTGATTCGTTTCAGCATGAAAGGCTCCTCTTGTAAAAACCGTTGGAAGGAAACACAATGTCCCTTTAGTATACCATAAGAAGCTTTTCCTGTAAACCGGATTTCCACTTTTCCGGGCCGGGCGGCGTTCAGAAAATAGATGGACCCGCCGCAGGCATCCGATGCCGCATCCTGGCGTTTTACCGGGCTCATCGCGTTGGAGTCGGTGCTGTATCCGCCTGCCTCTGAGCCGACGGCCCGCAGCTGAAAAAAGCGCTGACCGCGCTCTATCGTGCGGTCAGCGCTTTTTACGTCAGTTTTTCGTCACCGTGCCGTCGATATGGACGGTGCACACCTGCCAGGGCATATCCTTACCGCACTGCTCCACGGCCCGACGGGCAGCCATCTCCAGCCCGCCGCAGCAGGGCACCTCCATCCGCAGCACCGTTACGGAGCGAATGCTGTTGCCCCGAAGGATCTCCGCCAGCTTTCCGGTATAGTCCACTCCGTCCAGCTTGGGGCAGCCGATGAGGCATACCCGCCCGGCCAGAAACCGGCTATGAAAATCGGCATAGGCAAACGCCGTGCAGTCCGCCGCGATCAGCAGCTCCGCCCCGTCAAAATACGGGGCCCGGGTGGGAACCAGCTTGATCTGTACCGGCCAGTTGGTGAGCTGGCTCTCCGTCTCCCCGCCGGGTGCCGGCGGTGCGGGCTTTTTGTGCATCAGCTGGCGGATAGCCGTGCCGGGACAGCCGGTGTGGGCCTGTTTTTTTGCCGCCTGGGCAGCCTTCACCGCCGCCTCGTCATAGGCGGGAGCCTCCCGCTCCTCAAAGGTGATGGCCCCGGTGGGACAGGCCGGCAGACAATCCCCCAGCCCGTCACAGTAGTGCTCCCGCATGAGCCGGGCCTTGCCGTCCACCATGTCGATGGCGCCCTCATGGCACGCCTTGGCACAGGCCCCGCAGCCGTTGCACTTGTCCTGGTCTATGTGAATGATCCTGCGAATCATCAAATGAGTCCTCCTTATTTCCAATGATACGCCTGTGAGTATACGCCCAACGCCCGCTCTTGTCTGTCGCAATTGCAACACTTGACGGACTGGAAAATATTTGTTATCATATGATTAACATTTCAGTTAATTGTTAAATGACGGAGGAACTCATTGTGTCGCTGCAAAATACGCTGCGGGCGCTGGCGGACCCCACCCGGCGGGCCATATTGGAGCTGCTGCGGGACGGACGCAAAAGCGCCGGAGAACTGGCGGACCACTTTGCGATCAGCGCCGCCGCCGTATCCCGGCACCTGTCGGTGCTGAAGGAGGCGGACCTGATCCGGGATGACCGCCGGGGAAAATTCATATTCTATGAGCTGAACGCCTCGGTGCTGGAGGAGATCCTGCTGTGGCTGACCCGGCTGAAGGGAGACGAGCAGCATGTGGAAAACCCATAAGCGCACCATTGTCCTCACCCTGGCGGCATACGCAGTCCTTTCCATATGAGGAAAATTCCGGAAATTTATACAGTGTAGGCGGCGAATTCTCACGGATTCGCCGCCTGATTTCGCTTTTCCCCGGTGAATCTTCCGATTTTCTGCGGGAATCCCCATTTTTTGTTGACTTCATTTCCGTATACATGCTACAATAAATTTTGTATGAAGATTTTTGCCCTTATCGCAAAAATCACTTAACGGCTTTTTGCCGTATGCATGAGAGAGGAATGAGGAACCCCCCATGGTCATGTGTATCTTTTTGTTCCTGCTGTGGCTGATCCTGAACGGAAAAGTCACGCTGGAGATCTGCCTGTTCGGCGTGGTCATCACCGGTGCGGTCTACGCGTTCTGCGTGGCTGCCCTGGGCTGCCGGCCCCAGGCGGAGCGGCGATTTCTGAAGCGCCTGGGCGGCTATTTTGTCTACGGTGCGATCCTTGTGCGGGAGATCATCCGGGCCAACCTGGCTGTGATGCGGGTGATCTGGTCCCGGAAGCCGGACTATCACCCTGCCATCGTCCGGGTCCACGCGCCCCTGGAAAAGCCCGTCTCCCGGATGCTGCTGTCCAACTCCATCACCCTGACCCCCGGCACTGTGACGGTGCGCCAGGAAGGAGAGGACTACCTGGTGCTGTGCCTGAATAAGGCTCATGCCGCCGACATCCCGGATTGGAGTCTGACCCGGCTCCTGCGGAAAATGGAGGGCCCGGAATGGAACTGATCCAACAGTGCTATCACTATCTGTTCTGGGGCGCGCTGGTGTTTCTGGGTCTGGGCCTGCTGGCAGTGATGGTCTATATCATCCGGGCCCGGCTGACGTCGGACCGCATCATCGGCATCAACCTTACCGGCACGCTGGTGGCCATTATCATCGCCATCTTGGCCTATCTGCTGGGCGAGGACTACCTGGCGGACGTGGCCATCGTGTATGTGGTGCTGTCGTTTATCGCGGTAATGCTGCTGTGCCGCATTTACATCAACCTGTACCAGCGCAAGCGGCAGGACAAGAAGGAGGACGAATCGCATGACCGGTGAATGGATCCGCTTCGGCCTGACGGCTCTGTGCGTGCTGGCCGGGTGCTTTGCCCTGCTGACCGCCATGGTGGGCCTGTTTCGCTTTGACTTTACCCTGAACCGGCTCCATGCCGCCTCCATAGCCGACACTCTGGGTCTTTCCCTGCTGGTGCTGGCGGTGATGCTGGCGGTGGGCCTGCGCCCGGTGCTGTGGAAGCTGCTGCTGGTGGTGATCCTCCAGTGGTGCACCTCTCCCCTGTCCGGCCATATGCTGGCCCAGTTTGAGTACCGGGTGAACCAGAATCTGGAGCAGCACCTGGAGCTGCCCGACGGAGAACAGGAGGCCGGTCAATGAGTACGGTCTTCCGCATCCTTCTGCTGATCGGCCTGTTGGTCTGTGCCGTGGCCACCGCTCTGGTGAAAAAGCCCATGCGTGCTGTCATCATCTACATGGCCTATTCCATCATCATGTCCGTGGTGTGGCTGCTGCTGGAATCTCCGGATCTGGCCATCACCGAGGCCGCCGTGGGCGCAGGCATCACGGGCATTCTGTTTTTCCTGACCCTGCGGCGTATCAACCTCATTGACAAGGACGCGGAGCATGAGGCCCGCAGAGAGGAGGACCACCATGACGACACCCTCTGAGCCCTACCTGGTGCAGCTCTGGCTTCACGGCGGCCTGGACCTGTCCGAGCAGCTGCAAAAGGAGCCTCCGGAGTGTCCGGCTGAAAACGTCTCCGCTCATCCGACCCCCCGCCGGGACCGGACGCTGGTGGAGCAGGGAGTCCACCGGTCCCTGCGGCTGTACAACGTGCTGGCTGGCCTTCTGTGCGTGGTGCTGTCGGCCCTCATGCTGCTGACGGCAGCGGACCTGCCCCCCTACGGCTCCGATACCGCCCCCACCGTCAACGAGGTAGCCCAGCGCTATGTGGAGCAGGGCACCCAGGAGACCGGCGCGGTAAACACCGTGGCCGGCATGATCCTGGACTACCGTGCCTTCGATACCCTGGGCGAATCCTTTGTGCTGTTCACCGCCATGTGCGCCGTGACCATCCTACTGAACCGCTCCGGCAAAAGGCGCTGGCTTCTCCAGCCCGACGTGGTGGACTACGCCTCGGACCCCATCGTGGCCCCCATGAGCAAGTTTCTCATTCCGGTGATCCTGGTGTTCGGCATCTATATTCTTCTCAACGGCCACCTGTCCCCCGGCGGCGGCTTCTCCGGCGGTGCCATTCTGGCAGCGGGGCTGATGCTGTTTGCCATGGTGTGGGGCGATGCGGCGGCCTCCGCCGTGCTGCGGCCCCGGCGGCTCCAGACGGTGGTGCTGTGCTCCCTGGGCTTTTACTGCCTGGCCAAGAGCTACTCCTTCTATACCGGCGCCAATCACCTGCACTCTGTCATCTCCCCCGGCACCCCGGGCCGCATTCTGTCCGCCGGGCTGATTCTGCCCCTGAACGTGGCGGTGGGCTTCGTGGTGTGCTGCACCATGTACAGCCTTTATATGTACTTCAGAAGGGGGGAGCTGTGATGCTGAAGGCCCTTGCTTCCAATTACGAGCTGGTGGTGGCCATTCTGCTGTTCGTCATTGGCTTCTGCATGCTGCTGTTTGACCGGAACCTGCTGAAAAAGGTCATCGGCCTGGACATTATGGATTCCGGCGTGTTCCTGCTGCTGGCAGACCGCGGCTATATCACCGGCCGCACCGTTCCCATCATCGTGGACGGCGTCACCTCTATGGAGCACTATGTCAACCCCATCCCCGCGGGCCTGGTGCTGACGGGCATCGTGGTGTCCGTCAGTGTGTCGGCTGTGATGCTGTCTCTGACCGTCCGCATTTACCAGACCTACCGCACTCTGGACATGGACAAGCTGTATATGATGATGTCCCATAAAAAGCGGCAGAAGGAGGACGGCGAGCAATGAGCTTTGTGCAGAATTTCCCCTTCTTCTCCATCATTCTGTCTCTGGTATGCGCCGTGGTGTCCTTTGCGGCCAACGCCCGCTGGGCCCGGCGGCTGAGCATTTTCCTGCTGTCTGCCAGCGTGGTGCTCCAGGGCTCCCTCCTGGTCTACTGCACCGTTCACCACGTTCGCTACTCCTATATGATGGGTCACTACCCCGCCCCTTGGGGCAACGAGCTGACGGCAGGGATCCTGGAGCCCTTCCTGGCCATGCTGTTTGCCGGGGTGATGCTCCTGTGCGTCCTGGGCGGCATGGGCCGCATCCTGCAGGATGTCCCCGCCGACAAGCAGAAGCTCTACTGGGTCATGGTGGACCTGGCCCATGTGGCGCTGATGGCCCTGTGCTACACCAACGACATTTTCACCGGCTATGTGTTCATCGAGGTGCTGACCATCGCCTCCTGCGCCCTGCTGTCGGTGCGCCGGGGCGGGCGCGCCCTGATCGCCTCCGCCCGCTATATGATTTTCGCCCTGATGGGCTCCGGCCTGTTCCTGATCGGCGTCATCTTCACCTATTCCGTCACCGGCCACCTGCTGTTCCCCCAGCTGCACACCGCCATCGCGGACCTGTGGGCCTCCGGCGGGCACCGGTTCTCCGTGACCATGTCCCTGGGCCTGATGACGGCGGGCCTGGCCATCAAGAGCGGCCTCTTTCCCTTCCATCTGTGGATGCCCGATACCTATGGGCAGGCCACTCCCGCCTCCTCGGGCATTCTGTCCGGCGTGGTGTCCAAGGGGTATATCGTGTTTCTCATCAAGGTCATCTACCAGGTCATCGGCATCGACGTCTTTGCTGCCACCGGCATCCAGACGGTGCTGCTGCTGTTTGGCATCGGCGGCATGATCGCAGGTTCCGTCTCCGCCATCTTCGCCCGGCGGCTGACCACCATGATCGCCTTCTCCTCCGCCGCCCAGATCGGCTACATCTATATGGGCCTGGGCATGGGGACCCAGGCCGCCCTGGCGGCGGTGCTGTTCCAGATCGTGTCCCACGCCCTGACCAAGCCCATGCTGTTTCTGTCCGGTGCAGACCTGGTGGCCGCCTCCGGCGGACACCAGGACTTCAACAGCCTCCGGGCCGCCGCCCACCGGGACCCCACCGCCGGCTGCATATTCACCGTGGGCGCCCTGTCCATGGTAGGCATCCCCATTTTCGCCGGCTTCATCCCCAAGCTGTATTTTGCCGCTGCGGCGTTCCACATGGGCTGGCGCACCTGGGCGGTGCTGCTGGCGCTGGCCCTGTCCACCCTGCTGAACGTGCTGTATTTCCTGTACACCACGCTGCTGCTCTGGGTGCCGGAGGCCGAAACGGAGCACACACGCCGCCTGCGCTGGGCCAGTGTGCCGGGCCTTGTATTCGTGGCCCTGAACATCGCTGTTGGTCTGCGGTCCTATGGGCTCATGGACCTGTTCCGCCAGGGCATAGACCTGTTCTGTCAGTGAGAAAGGGAGGAATCGAATATGCTGTATCTCATCCTCCTGCTGCCTCTGGCGTTGGCGGTCCTGAGCCTGATCCGGAACGACCGGGCCCGCACGGTGATCCTGGCCGCGGGCCAGGTCCTGCTGCTGGCGCTGCTGATCGGTGCCTGCACCCTGGGCGACATGGCCACACCGGTGTGGCACATGACCGCCGACCTGACGTTTTCCCTGCGGCTGGACGGCCTGGGCCGGTTCTTCTGCCTGCTGACCGCCGTGTGCTGGCTGCTGACCATCCCCTACGCCTCTGTCTACATGACTCACGAGGGGCACCACCCTCGGTTCTACGCATTTCTGATGCTGACGGAGGCGGCGGTGCTGGGCGCGGCCCTGGCGGCGGATCTGGTAACTCTGTACCTGTTCTATGAGCTCACCACCCTGCTGTCCTTCCCCCTGGTGCTGCACACCCAGCGGCCCAAGGCCCTGCTGGGCGCGGTAAAATACCTGTACTACTCCGTCTGCGGCGGCTTCATCGCCCTGTTCGGCGTGGTGCTGCTGGCCCAGCAGTCCTCCCTGACCTTCGTCCGTGGCGGCTATTTCCAGACGCTCTCTCCTACCCTGCTGGCTGCGTCATTTCTGATGCTGCTGGGCTTCGGCGCCAAGGCGGGTCTGTATCCCCTGCACAACTGGCTGCCCTCGGCCCATCCCGTGGCCCCGGCCCCGGCCCATGCCCTGCTCTCCGGCATCATCGCCAAGGTGGGGGCCATCGCTGCCATCCGGGTCATTTACTTCACCGTAGGCGCGGAAGCTCTGCGGGGCACCTGGGTCCAGACCGTGTGCATCGTTCTGACCCTGGTGACCATCTTCATGGGCTCGTTTATGGGCTGCACGGAAAACGGCCTGAAAAAGCGTCTGGCCTATTCCAGCATTTCCCAGATTTCCTATGTGCTGCTGGGCGTATTCCTCATGACTCCGGTGGGTCTGCTGGGGGGGCTTTTGCAGCTGCTGTTCCACGCCCTGGCCAAGATCGGCGTGTTCCAGTCCGCCGGCTCCATCATTTTCCTGACGGAAACGGAAACCATCGACGGCTTCCCGGGTCTGGGCCGCCGGATTCCCGTCACCATGGGCTGCTTCGCCGCCCTGGCTCTGTCCCTGGTGGGCATCCCCCCCTTCGGCGGCTTCTTCAGCAAATGGTATCTGGCGCTGGGAGCCCTGGACGGCATGTCCGCCCCCCTGTGCTATATCATTCCGGCGGTGCTGCTGATCTCGGCGCTTTTGACGGCGGCCTATCTGTTTCCGCCGCTGTGCCGCGCCTTCTTTCCGGGGCAGGATTTCCCGGCCCGGAGCCGGGTCCGGGAGCCGCTGCTGCTGGTGCTGTCCCTGGCACTGTTCGCCGCAGCCAGCCTGATCCTGGGCCTGCTGTCCGGCATCACTGTCCCCGTGATGGAGCACATCACCGGGTCCATTCTGTAAGGAGGTGCGCCATATGAATGGAATTTTTCTCCTTCTGCCGGTGTTCCTGCCGCTGGTGCTGGGCCTGCTGTCCTATTTCCTGCCCATCCGCAGCGAGAGCTGCCGCCGCCTGGTATACAGCCTCCTGATCCTGGGCACCACGGCCCTGGCCTGGGCGGCCATCCTCCTGTGCGATGACGGCACGTTCACCCTGCTGCACTTTTCCCACCGGCTGACCATCGCCTTCCGCATGGACGGGGCCGCCCGTCTGTTTGCGGGGTTGTCTGCCACCCTGTGGCCCTTCACCATGCTCTATGGCTTTGACTACATGCGCCACGAAAAGCACCTGCACATGTTCTGGGCATTTTTCACGGCATCCTTCGGCGTCACCCTGGGCATTGCCTTCTCCGCCAACATGATGACCATGTACCTGTTCTATGAGCTGCTGACTCTGGCCACCCTGCCCCTGGTGATGCAGCCCATGACCAAGGCCGCCAAAAAGGCCGGCGTCAAGTACCTGGTATACTCCATCTCCGGCGCGGCCCTGGCGTTTATCGGGCTGGTGTTCCTGGCCATCCACGATGCTTCGGACTTCTCCCTGGGCGGCCACCTGGCGGGCTATGACGGAGATCTGTCCATGCTGCTGGCAGTGTTCGCCCTGTCCTTTGTGGGCTTCGGGGTCAAGGCCGCCATCTGGCCGCTGCACGGCTGGCTTCCCTCGGCGGCGGTGGCCCCCACCCCCGTCACGGCCCTGCTCCACGCGGTGGCGGTGGTAAAGGCCGGTGCCTTCGCCTGCATCCGCCTGATCTATTACAGCTTCGGCCCGGACATTCTGTCCGGTACCTGGGCCCAGCAGCTGGCGCTGCTGCTGCCCATCATCACCATTGTATACGGCTCCTGCATGTCCCTGAAGCAGCGGCACTTCAAGCTGCGGCTGGCTTACTCCACGGTGTCGAACCTGTCGTATATTCTGTTTGCCGCCGCCCTGATGACCACCCAGGCCCTGGCGGCGTCCTTCCTGCACCTGATCGTCCACTCGGTGGTGAAGATCATGGCCTTCTTCACGGCCGGTGCGGTGCTGCATTACGCCCACCGGGAGTATGTGCCCCAGCTGGAGGGCCTGGCCCGGTACATGCCGGTGACCTTCGCCTGCTTCACGGCGGCGGCCTGCGCCCTGACGGGGATCCCCCCCTTCAACGGCTTCGTCAGCAAGTGGTACATTGCCCGGGCGGCGGTAGATATCGGCGGCTGGCTGCCGCTGGTGGGCTTCGCAGCCCTGCTGGTGTCGGCCCTGCTGACGGCGGTCTACATGTTCCAGGTGGTGCTGAAGGCCTGGTTCCCCCGGACGGACGCCCCCGCCATCCCCGAGGGCTCCGCTCATGAGGCGGGCTGGATGATGACGGTACCCACCGCCGTGCTGGCGGCGGCGTGTCTGGTCATGGGCCTGTTTCCCCAGTGGCTGCTGGACGTGATCGGAAAGGCGGTGGGCCTGTGATGCTGCTTCTTCTGATCCTGCTGCCCCTGATGGGGTCCGTTCCCCTGCTGCTCGTCCGCAGCGAAAGCGAGACGCGGCTGGGCCGCTGGTCCTGCGCCGTCACGGGGCTAACGCTTCTGGTGATGGTGCTGGCTGTATGCACCCGGTTTGGCGTTTCCCTGGATATCCCCCTGTGCGGCATCCACTTTACCCTGGACGGCTTCCGGGCCATCTATGGATTGGTGGTCAGCTTCATGTGGTTCGTGTCCGCCCTGCTGACGCCCCAGTATTTCCGGGGCCACCACCACCTGCGGCGCTACCACTTTTTCTTCCTGCTGTGTCTGAGCTTTACCCTGGGTGTATTCCTGTCGGCGGACCTGTATACCACCTTCCTGTTCTTCGAGCTCATGAGCCTCAGCTCCTACGCCTGGGTGGTGCAGGAGGAATCTCCTGACGCTCTGGACGCCGGCAAAACCTACCTGGCCATTGCGGTGCTGGGCGGTCTTGTGACCCTGATGGGCCTGTTCCTGCTGTACCGGCTGACGGGCACCCTGGTCATCGCCCAACTGCCTGACGCCTGCGCCATGGTAACGGACCGGGGGCAGCTGTGGGCGGCGGCCCTGTGCATCCTGTTCGGCTTTGCGGCCAAGGCGGGCGTGTTTCCCCTGCATATCTGGCTGCCCAAGGCCCACCCGGTGGCCCCGGCTCCGGCCAGTGCCCTGCTGTCCGGCGTTCTCACCAAGGCAGGCATCTTCGGCGCCCTGATCATCACGGCGGACATCCTCCCCGGTGAGCACCGGTGGGGTGTTCTGCTGCTGGTGCTGGGGGCGGTGACCATGGTGCTGGGCGCGGCTATCGCCGTGTTTTCCAACAACCTCAAGTATATTCTGGCCTGCTCCTCCCTGTCCCAGATCGGCTTTATCCTGGTGGGAACGGCGGCCCTGTCCCTGCTGGGGCAGCACAATGCCCTGGCCGCCCACGGTACGGTGCTGTACATGATGAACCACTCCCTGGTAAAGCTGACCCTGTTCCTGCTGGCCGGTGTGGTGTACTGCAATACCCACGCCCTGGACCTGAACCAGATCCGGGGCTTCGGCCGGGGCAAGCCCCTGCTGCATATCCTGTTCCTGTGCGGTGCCTGTTCTCTGGCAGGTATTCCGGGCTTTCTGGGCTATATCAGCAAAACCCTGGTTCATGAGTCCCTGGTAGAGCTGGCCGCCGAAAGCGGCAGTCTGGGTGTTACGGCGGTGGAGTGGCTGTTTCTGTTCTCCGGCGGCCTGACGGCGGCGTATCTCACCAAGATCTATGTGGCCCTGTTCTGGCAGAAGCCCGTCTCCCCCACCGGTAAGACCTGGGGCACGCCTATGACCGTCACGGCGCTGGTGCTGGCGGCGCTGCCTCTGCCGGTACTGGGGCTGCTGCCCCATGGGCTGGCGGAGCCGGTGGCCGCTCTGGCCCTTCCCTTTGTGGGCGGGCATCCCTTTGGCCACGCCGTTCACTACCTGGCCTGGGAAAATCTCAAGGGCGTGGCCATTTCCCTGACCATCGGCATGGCGGTGTATTTCCTGTTCATCCGCCTGGTGCTCATGGACCGCAAGGGCGCGGAGGCCGTGTATCTGGAGCGCTGGCCCCAGTGGCTGAGCCTGGAGGAACGGGTTTATCGCCCGGTCATCCGGGGCCTGTACCGGGTGCTGAACGTGGTGATGCGGGCGGTATGCGACGCGCTGGACTTCCTGGTGCTGGTGGCCCGGCGGACCTTCCTGCGGGACTCCCGGCCCCGGCGCCACAGATCTCCCCGCAGCGCCATGATCCACGCCATGACCCACGGCGGCCAGCGCACGGAACAGGAGGCCGCCGACCGGCTGGGCACCATCCTGGACACCCTCCGCCGGATGGAAGGCAGCCTGTCCTATGCCCTGCTGATGGCCTGCCTGGGATTGTGCATCGTCCTGGTGTGCATCCTGCTGTACGTCTTTTAAGACAAATTGATCCGGTTGCCGCGCATAGCGTGGCAACCGGATTTTTGATTGTTATTCTTACTGTGCGTATTATTTCGCTATTTTTGTCCTGATACAAGGCGGGACAAGGCCGGGACAGAGGCCAAAAAAGGCGGGACGCAGGCGGGATAAGCCGGGACAAACCGGGCGCGGCGAGGATGTGCCGCCTGCCCCACCGGAGGAAGCCGTCAACAGCGCATTCCCAATGAAAACCGGGGGTCCTGCACCCGCAGGACCCCCGGTTCAGTTATTGGATCATTGTCCGTCGTTCGGCTTAGAAGCAGCCCTGCTCCATCATAGCTTCGGCGACCTTCTTGAAGCCGGCGATGTTGGCGCCAGCCACCAGGTCGTAGCCCAGACCGTACTCGGCAGCGGCATCGGCGGATTCCTTGTGGATGGTCTTCATCATCTTGTGCAGCTGAGCATCGACTTCCTCGGCAGTCCAGACCAGACGCTCGGAGTTCTGAGCCATCTCCAGAGCGGAGACGCCCACGCCGCCGGCGTTAACGGCCTTGGAGGGAGCCACGATGATGCCCTTCTGCTGACGCAGGAAGTTCAGAGCGTCGTTGGTGGTGGGCATATTGGCCACCTCAATGTAATACTTCACGCCGGAGACGGCGATCTTCTCGGCAGACTCCATGCGGACGTCGTTCTGCATGGCGGCGGGCATATACACGTCAACATCCTTGACACCCCAGCACTTTTCGCCTGCCACGAACTCGCAGCCGAACTTGTCGGCGTAGGGCTTGCAGTGCATGGGATCCTTGGCGCGCATTTCCAGGATGAAGTTCAGCTTCTCGTCGGTGATGACACCGTCGGGATCGTGAACGTAACCGTCGGGACCGGCAAAGTAGGTGACGGCGGCGCCCAGCTGAGCGGCCTTCTTCATGATGCCCCAGCCCACGTTGCCGTAGCCGGAGATGGCGATACGCTTGCCCTCGATGGTGTCGTTCTCGTGCTTGAGCACTTCCTGCAGATAGTAGATGGCGCCGTAGCCGGTGGCCTCGGGACGGATCAGGGAACCGCCGTAGCTCAGGCCCTTGCCGGTGAGCACGCCGTTCTCCCACACGCCCTTCAGGCGGCGGTACTGGCCATACAGGTAGCCGATCTCGCGGCCGCCAACGCCCATGTCACCGGCGGGAACGTCGATGTCGGGCCCGATGTAGCGATACAAAGCAGTCATGAAGCTCTGGCAGAAGCGCATGACCTCGGCATCGGACTTGCCGGCGGGATCGAAGTCGGAGCCGCCCTTGGCACCGCCGATGGGCAGGCCGGTCAGGCTGTTCTTGAAGGTCTGCTCGAAGCCCAGGAACTTGATGATGCCCTCATACACATTCTTCTGGAAGCGCAGGCCGCCCTTGTAGGGGCCGATGGCGCCGTTGAACTGGCAGCGCCAGCCGCGGTTGGTATGCCACTGACCATTATCGTCGCACCACACAACGCGGAAGGTGAACATGCGCTCAGGCTCGACCATGCGGTTCAGCAGATCGACCTTCTCATACTCGGGATGCTTCTCGATGACAGGCTCCAGAGAGGACAGGACTTCCTCCACGGTCTGCACGAACTCGGGCTCGTTGCCATGCTTGGTTCTGACGTTCTCCAGAACGCTGGCCAGATAAGCATTCATAATAATTGCCTCCTCAAATTTGTTCCAAAATTTGTTCCGATTTGGAATGGATGAATGACATTCATTCATGTCCCATCTGTTCTGATGATAACACCATTCCGACAAATACTCAAGGGGGTTATCCCGAATTTGCGGGGCTTTGACCGTAAAATCTTTGGGCACATTTTTGTGCATTTTGCAAAAATCGTAAAAAGCCCCATAGGCACCGCAGAGCCGGTGCAAATCGCCGAATCCAGGCATTTGATTAATTTTTCACAATTTACATGGATAAATTCTTTCGCGCGTGAAATTCCGGCGCCGCAGTTTTTGTATTGACTTTTACAATATAATCCTTATAATAGACTTGACAGGACACCCGTCTTTTTTCCGGAAAAGACGGGTGGTTCGCTGAAAAACGACAGCCGCAGCGTCTTCTCTCCCCTTGCGGCAGAATGGAGATTTTGTTATGTCCACTTATTCCATGACCGTGGCCGGGCTCCAGCGGGAGCTGCCCATCTGTAAGGTCACCGACGATCTGTATATCGGCGCGTTCATCTGCTTCGGCGATGCCGAGCTTACCGAGGCCTGCGGCCGGGAGCTGCTGAAGCTGCTGGAGCCGGGCAGCTATGACTATCTGTTTACCGCAGAGGCCAAGAGCATTCCCCTGATCCACGAGATGGCACGCCAGTCCGGGGCCAAGAAGTATTTTATCGCCCGGAAGGGGCCCAAGGCCTATATGCCCGACCCCATCCACGTGGAGGATCAGTCCATCACCACCGCCGGCACCCAGAAGCTGTATCTGGGCCGGGATGACGCGGACCTGATCCGCGGCAAGCGCATTGTGCTGATGGACGACGTGATCTCCACCGGCGGCAGCCTGAAGGCCATGGAGGACCTGGTGGCCCTGGCCGGAGGCACCGTGGTGGCCCGCATCGCCGTTCTGGCCGAGGGCGACGCCGCCAAGCGGGAGGACATCAGGTTCCTGGCTCCCCTGCCTTTGTTCAACGCCGACGGCTCCGTGAAATAATCCGTTCTCCCCTGCGGCGTTTTGCTGCGGGGGAGATTTTTTATACACTTCCTTGATGCTGTAAGGTTTTTGCAGAAAAGTGGTGACAACCAATGGAAACGGTAGTATAATATAAACAAATCCAAGCTGTTGATGGAGAGCAGAAAGGGTGCTTTCGTATGAAAAAGCAGATACTGATTACCATTGGACGCGAATACGGCAGCGGCGGGCATGACCTGGCAGCCCTGCTGAGCCAGCGGCTGGGCATCCGGATGCTGGACCGGGAGCTGATCGACGAGCTCTGGAAAAACGACCCGGAAATGCAGCAGCTGGCACAGCAGTACGACGAGCGGCCGGTGAACCGGATCCTCAGCCGCAAAATCAATGAATTCGACAACTCCATTCCACACAATGTGGCCCAGCGCCAGTTCGACATGATCCGCCAGATCGCCGACAGCGGCGAATCCGCCATTTTTGTGGGCCGCTGCGCCGACTATGCCCTGGCAGGACGTCCGGGCCTGCTGCGGATCTTCTGCCGGGCGGACCTGGGCCAGCGGATCCGCCGCATTGAGCAGCGGCACAATCTGTCCAAGAAAAAGGCCGCCCTGCTGGTGGCTAAGACAGACCGGCACCGCAGGGTCTACTATCACCACCATACCGGGCAATTCTGGGGTCACAGCTCCTGCTATGACCTGACGGTGAACACCGGCGTGCTGGGCGTGGAGAAAACCGCCGAGACCATGGAGGCGTTCATCCGGACCTTTTGGGAGCAGGACTGAGCGGCAGAATCAAAAAGCTCCGGAAGCGCAGCTTCCGGAGCTTTTTCCATTATCTTTGCAGGGTTTTGACCCATTCGCCATATTTGCGGAGGTTTTCATCCCGGGCAGCAGCGCCGTCGCCGATGGTCAGGATATAGACCTTGATCTTGGGCTCGGTACCGGAGGGGCGCACCAGAATGGTGGTGCCGTCCGAGAGCTCATAGCGCAGCACATTGCTGCCGGACAGCTCCATGGCGGATTTCTCGCCGGTGCGGCAATCCACCACGCTGCCGTCGGTGTAGTCCTTGCGGCGCAGGACCTCCACCCCGGCGATGGCGGCGGGGGGCTCCGAGCGCAGGTCCCGCATGAGCTGGGCCATCTTCTCCAGGCCGTCCAGCCCCGGCATCACCAGGTTGTGGGTCTTTTCCCCGTAGAAGCCGTACTTCTCGTACAGAGCGTTCAGCGCATCAAACAGGGTCATGCCCTGAACGGCATACCAGGCGGCCATCTCCGTCAGGATCAACGAGGCGGTGACGGCGTCCTTATCCCGGACGTAGTCGCCCAGCATGTAGCCGTAGCTCTCCTCGTAGCTCATGATGACCTGGCCCTTGCCCTGGCTCTCCAGCTCGTTCTTCTTCTCGGCCATGAACTTGAAGCCGGTAAAGGTATCGCAGCAGGTGACACCGTTGGCCTCGGCCACCTTGCGGGCCATCTCGGTGGTGACGATGGTCTTCAGGAAATAGGGGTGCTCCGGCAGCTTCCCGGCCCGGCGCATGGCACCGATGAGATAGTCCAGCATCAGCACGCCGGTCTGGTTGCCGGTAACGGGGATAAAGGAGCCGTCGTGGCTGCGGACCATGATGCCCACGCGGTCGCTGTCTGGGTCGGTGCCCAGGATGAAGTCCGCACCCACCTGATTGGCCAGATCAATGGCCAGATAGAAGCCCTCGGGGTTCTCCGGATTGGGGGAGGCCACCGTGGGGAAGCTGCCGTCCAGCACCATCTGCTCCTTGACGCAGTACAGGTGCTTTACGCCCAGGCCCCGCAGGGCCTCGGGCACCAGCTGCCAGCCGCAGCCGTGGAAGGGGGTGTACACCATCTTGAAGGTGTCGGCCACCCGGGCCATAGACTCCCGATCGTTGACCATGGCCATGACATGCGCCATAAAGCGGTCGTCGGTCTCCCGGCCCATGACCTGGATCAGGCCCTGGGCCGCCGCGTCGTCATAGGCCATCCGGCGCACGCCGGTGAAGATGTCGATATGCTCCAGCTCCCGGGCGATGGCGGCGGCGTGCTGGGGCGGCAGCTGTGCGCCGTCGGACCAGTAGACCTTGTAGCCATTGTACTCCTTGGGGTTATGGCTGGCGGTAACGTTGATGCCCGCCTGGCAGCCATACTCCCGCACGGCGAAGCTCAGCTCCGGCGTGGGGCGCAGGGACTCGAAAATGCGCACATGGATGCCGTTGGCGGCGCACACCTCAGCGGCGGCCCGGGCAAACTCCATGGAATGGTTGCGGCAGTCCATGCACAGGGCCACGCCCCGGCACCTGGCGTCCTCACCCTCGGCGCAGATGACGTTGGCAAAGCCCTGGGTGGCCCAGCGGATCACGTGGACGTTCATCTGGTGCAGGCCCACCTTCATGGTGCCCCGCAGACCGGCGGTGCCGAACTCCAGCGGCCCGTAAAACCGCTCGCGGATCTCCTTTTCGTCGCCGCGGATGCTCTCCAGCTCGGCGTGCTCCTCCGGAGTCAGCGCCGGAGAGGCCAGCCACTTCTCATATTCCTGCATGTAATCCATCAGAAAATACTCCTTCCCTATCTATTTACTCCTGGGACGCCTCCGGCTCCTCCACCGGCTGGGCCTCCAGAATTTCCTTGGCGTCCTCCAGCAGGGAGGCGGGAACGTACAGGCTGGCGCCGTAGCCGGAAAAGCCGTTGATGACCTTTCCCGCGCCGCCCTCGTAGTCAAAATACTTGAAGCAGGGGATGCGATAGGCCGCCAAAAGGGAGATGAGCATATCCGCGTCGGCGGTGGAGTCGAACGTGCTGGTCAGCAGAACGGCCTTCTCCTTCTCTCCCTGGGCGTCTATGGGCCAGTCCGGCGTATCCGGTGCAAAGGCCCACTTGGAATTGTCCATGTGTGATACCTCCTATATACAGTTTATTTGTGATATTTCGTACCGGCGGCGATCTGACAGGCCCGGTAGATCTGCTCCAGCAGCATGATGCGGGCCAGGTGATGGGGGAACGTCATGGGCGACATGGACAGCCGCCAGTCGGCCTGCCGCTTCAGGTCCTCGGCAAGGCCCACGCTGCCGCCGATGAGGAACGTCAGCTGGCTTTTGCCGGACACCGCCAGCTCCTGCATCCGGCGGCTCAGCTCCACGCTGGAGCAAGGCTTCCCCTCGATGCACAGGGCGATGACCGCCCCGCCCCGGGGCAGCTTTTCCCGTATGGCGGCGGCCTCCGCCGCCAGCGCCCGCTGAATCTCCCCCGGCGACGGGTCCTCCGGCAGGCGGCTCTCCGGCAGCTCCACCACGTCCAGCTTACAGTGCCGCCCCAGGCGCTTGACATACTCGGCGGCGGCCTCCTGATAAAACCGCTCCTTCAGCTTCCCCACGCAGAGAACGGTTATCTTCTGCACAGCGCGTTCTCCGTTTCATAGGCGGGGCTTAACTCGTCCCGGGGAGCCACCAGCAGCTCCACCGATGCGCCGCAGGCGTCCAGCGCACGGCGCACGGTGTCGTACGCCCGCTGGGGCGTGTTGTTCTCCCGGCTCAGGTGGGCCAGAACGATGCATCGGGTGCCGCCGGCGGCCATCTGTGCCGCAAAGGCCGCGGCATCGTCGTTGGACAGGTGGCCCTGACTGCCCAGAATCCGCTGCTTCAGGGTGTAGGGGTACGGGCCGGAGCGGAGGTATTCCACGTCGTGGTTGCTCTCCAGCACCAGCAGACCGACTCCCGGCAGCACCTGCGCCGCCTCATCGGTGACGTAGCCGGTGTCCGTCAGGATGCCCACGGAGCCGGAGCCGTCGATGCGGTAGTCCATGCTCTGGGCCGCGTCGTGGGAGGTTTCAAAGGCGGTGACCAGGCACTGGCCCACCTCAAATTGGCACCCCGGCTCCCGGGGCCGCAGCAGCGGCTCCACCCCAGCCAGCCGGTACGCCAGCTGCCGGGCGGTGCCGGGGCTTGCGTACAGGGGGATGGAGTGGTGCTTGATGAGGGTCGCCAGGCCGGAAATATGGTCCGTATGCTCGTGGGTGATGAGAATGCCGTCCAGCTCGTCCATGGACAGCTCCAGCTGGGCCAGACCCGCCTTGATGCGGCGGGTAGAGATCCCGGCATCCACCAGGATGTGGGTATCTCCGTCGGACAGCAGCAGACAATTGCCCTGAGAGCCGCTGGATAGAGTATGTAGGGTCATCAATGTGTGCTTACCTCGCAGAAAAGATTCGGCGCCCGCCGCGGGTGGCGGCGGACGCCGGAATAGCTATATCAGCCGATGTGTGCCGCAGCCTCCTGGGATTCGGGGATCTCCTCCACCCGGATGTCCGCGCCCACGGCGCGGAGCTTGCCCACCAGGTCCTCATAGCCGCGCTCGATGAACTGCACCTGGCTCAGCTGGGTAACGCCCTGGGCCGCAAGGCCCGCAATGACCAGGGCCGCGCCGGCCCGCAGGTCGCATGCCTGCACCGGTGCGCCATTGAGATGGTCCACTCCCTCGATCACGGCCACCCGGCCGTCTACCTGGACCTGTGCGCCCATGCGGCGCAGCTCATCCATGTATTTGAATCGGTTGGCGCCGTATACCCCCTCGGTGACCAGGCTGGTACCCTGGGCCAGGGACAGCACCACGGCGATCTGGGGCTGCATATCCGTGGGGAAGCCGGGATAGGGCTGGGTTTTGACATTGGTGCGCTGGAGGGGCTGGGACCGGGTCACCAGCAGGGTGTCGTCCTCCTCCTCCACGGTGACGCCCATCTCCGTCAGCTTGGCGGAGATGCAGTCCATATGCTTGGGGATCACGTTGCGGATCAGCAGCCGCCCGCCGGCGGCGGCCACGGCAGCCATATAGGTACCGGCCTCGATCTGGTCGGGGATGATGCAGTAGGTGCCGCCGGTGAGCTTTTCCACGCCGCGGATGCGGATGGAGTCGGTGCCCGCGCCCTTGATGTCCGCGCCCATGGAGTTCAGGAAGTTGGCAAGGTCCACAATATGGGGCTCCTTGGCGGCGTTTTCAATGGTGGTGGTGCCGTCGGCCAGAGCCGCGGCCATCATGATGTTCATGGTGGCGCCTACGCTGACCATGTCCAGATACACGGGAGCCCCGGTCAGACGGCCGCCCTTGGCCACGGCCTGGACCAGATTCCCCTCGGTGACCTCCGCGCCCATGGCGCGGAAGCCCTTGACATGCTGGTCGATGGGCCGGACGCCGAAGTTGCAGCCGCCGGGCATAGCCACGGTGGCCTTGCCGAAGCGGCCCAGCAGCGCGCCCAGCAGGTAGTAGCTGGCGCGAATGCGGCGCACCAGGTCAAAGGACGGGGTGGTGGAGTGGACATGGCGGCTGTCGATCTCCACCGTGTGGCGGTTCAGCACCCGGACATTGGCCCCCAGCTCCTCCAGAATGGAAAACAGCAGCGTTACGTCGCTGATCTGGGGGATATTCTCAATGCGGCAGACCCCGTCCACCAGCAGGGCGGCGGGGATGATGGCAACGGCGGCGTTTTTCGCGCCGCTGATGGTGACCTCGCCCATCAGCGGGCGGCCGCCATGGATGATATACTTATTCAAAACAGGCACCCTCTCTTAGGTAGTGTAGAAAACGTCCGCGCACTTATCATGCCCACGGACAGGAAACTTCATACGGCAGCCGCATGAAGGCAAGACGCTTACATACACATCCAGTATATCATATTTTTCAATAAAAGCAAGCAAAGACGGCAAATCTTTTCGAATTTATAGGAAAAAGAGCGCCCCGGTATTAGATGGGTGGTCGTAAAACAGTCAATGGAGCGTATCGATACAGATACGCTCCATTTCTCATGTCAACATACTATGTAATGGGGCGCAGCCCCTTGGCTCTCCCTTTGGGAGAGCTGTCACCGCAGGTGACTGAGA
>OLXK01000981.1_pt1 | contig 23146 bp, 20 predicted proteins | sample 1674321 | NCBI WGS metagenome assembly OLXK01 (sample SAMEA103958162, study PRJEB25191) | human gut metagenome | reverse complement strand
ACCGTCTCCGCTCTGCTGGCTGCCGCTGTGGTGGCCCTGCCCCGCAGAAAGCACACCCGCTGAATAAACGCCTGTCTCTGACAGAGAGACGGCATCACCGGAAGCCCGGGAACCCCTGAAGGGGTCCCCGGGCTTCCGGCATTTTGTACAAAAATAGTTCACAATCCGGACTCGCTAAAACATGCAAATAAATTATTGTTGCGCAAAATTCTGCCGACAGCAATAGACACTGTACCGAATTGAACGATGAATGGTGACGCAAAAGCAACGTGAACGATGAACTGCGCTGTTTTTAACGGTTTAATACGGTAACGCTTAATACACTGATGCGTTAAAATGACCAACTTGGTTTATACATAAATCTTGATTTGTGTAAAAAGTCACAATATGTCGCTATATCGCAGACAAACTGCCGATTTTTGTGTTTGTCGAAATTTCTATCAATTTTACATGAAAAACTGCGGCATTTTCGTTGCAAAATTCTCAGAGAAATGGTATAGTAACCGTAAGCTGTATGGGACGGGCCGGCTGATAGGGCATCACGGCGACCGGAACTATACAAGCATCCAACTTTACCGGTACAAACCGGAGAAAGAGAGAGTACGCATATGAAACACGCGCATACCCTGAAACGGGCGATGGCAGTGCTTCTCGCTCTCGTGATGACGCTGAGTCTCGTGACCCCCTCTTGGGCCGCAGGCAGAAGCACTGTCGCGACCCGCGGCGAGAACAATGGCATCACCTGGGAGAAGGTGGACAACATCAAGCTGCCCACCAAGGAAAACGCGGCTGTTGCGGATGAGACCCAGCAGTATGCCGACACGGACGTGGTCCGCGTCTCCATCGTGCTGAGCGATCCCTCCACCCTGGAAAAAGGCTTTACCGCCGCTGATATCGCTGCTGGCAGCCGCCAAGCGATGAAGTATCGGGATAAGCTGGAATCCAAACAGGGCAAGATGGCCAAGACCATTTCCAAGAAGGCCCTGGACGGCCAGGCTCTGGATGTGGTTTGGAACCTGACCCTGGCTACCAACATCATCTCCGCCAACGTTCAGTTTGGCCAGATCGAGAAGATCGAGAACGTCAAGGGCGTCAAGCAGGTCCTGATCGAGACCCGCTATGAGCCCTGCGTGGTCAAGGAATCCGAGACCACCGATCCCAACATGGCCACCTCCTCCAACATGATCGGCTCCAACTTCGCCTGGGCCAACGGCTATACCGGCGCAGGCTCCAAGGTAGCCATCATCGATACCGGCGCGGATACGGATCATCCCTCCCTCAGCGGCGCGGCCTACAGCTACGCTGTCAAGGGTCTGGGCATTACCCCCGTCACCTCTGCGGATTACGCTGACAAGCTGGAGAAGCTCAACGCCTTCAAGAAGAACGGCGACCTGAAGGCCTCCGACCTGTAGTCAGCGCCAAGATCCCCTTCGGCTTCAACTACATTGACGCCGATCTGGATGTCACCCACGACAACGACAAAGAGGGTGACCACGGTTCCCACGTCACCGGTATTGCCGCCGGCAACCGCTACATTGAGCAGGCCGACGGTTCCTTCGCTCCCGCTCTGGATACCGCTCTGACCCAGGGTGTTGCCCCTGATGCCCAGGTGTACACCATGAAGGTCTTCGGTAAGGGCGGCGGCGCTTACGATTCCGATTACATGGCAGCCATCGAGGACGCTATGATCCTGGGCTGCGATTCCGCCAACCTGTCTCTGGGCAGCGGCAACCCCGGTATGTCCCGCCAGTCTGACGCCAAGTACCAGGCCATCCTGGAGGCTGTTGTCAACAGCGGTATGGTCGTTGCCATGTCCGCCGGTAACTCCGGCCACTGGTTCGAGAACACCCCCTATACCTATCCCTACGCCGAGAGCGTCAGCTGGGCCACCAACGGCAGCCCCGGCTCCTACACCAACTCTCTGGGCGTCGCCTCCGTGGATAACGTGGGTTCCACCGGCAACTATGTTGAGTTCGCCGGCACCAAGATGTTCTACACCGACACCAGCGAGGCTCCCATCCAGCCCATGACCGCTCTGGCCGGTGAGCAGCGCTTCGTCTATGTGGATGCCGTCGGCAATCCCGAGGACTTCGCCGCTGCGGGCGATGAGCTCAAGGGCGCCATTGCCATGTGCAACCGCGGTGAAATCAACTTCACCGCCAAGGGCAACAACGCCGTTGCCGCCGGTGCCATCGGCACCATCGTGGTCAACAACCAGGCGGGTACCCTCAATATGTCCACCGACGGCTACACCGGCACCGCTCCTTACGTCTCCCTGACTCTGGATGACGGCCTGATCATCAAGGCCGGCGCCGAGAAGAAGGAAGCCAACGGCGTGACCTACTATGTGGGCAAGCTCACCGTGGGCTCCAAGGCCGGCGTGAAAGTTCAGACCGCCGACTACTACACCATGAGCGACTTCTCCTCCTGGGGCATTCCCGGCTCCCTGGAGCTGAAGCCTGAGATCACTGCTCCTGGCGGCAATATCTACTCCCTGCAGAATGGCGGCGGCTACCAGAATATGTCCGGTACCTCCATGGCCTCTCCCCAGGTTGCCGGTATGGCCGCTGTGGTGGCCCAGTACGTCCGCGCCAACAAGCTGACGGAGAAGACCGGCCTCACCGCCCGTGCTCTGGCTCAGTCCCTGCTGATGTCCACCGCTGTCCCCATGTATCAGGATTACGGCGAGGGCGAGTATGGCTACTATCCCGTCATGCAGCAGGGCGCCGGCCTTGCCAACGTGGGCGCCGCCACCTCTGCCGGCACCTATATCCTGATGGATAAGGGCACCAACGCCGGCGCTGCCGACGGTAAGGTCAAGGTGGAGCTGGGCGACGATCCCCAGCGCACCGGTGAGTACAGCTTCGGCTTCACCATCAACAACCTGAAGGATATCGCGACCTCCTTCAACCTCAGCGCCGACTTCTTCACCCAGGATGTCTTCACCAATCAGTTCGAGGACGGCTCCGAGGTGAACTTCGAGGATACCTACACCGCTCTGCTGTCCTCCAACGTCACCTGGACCGTGGACGGCCAGGTGGTGGAGATGACCGCTCCCGAGGGTCTTGCCAACTGCGACTTCAATGGCGACGGCAAGGTCACCAAGGCTGACGGTCAGGCGCTCCTGGACTATGTCACCGGCGTCCTGGATTCCATCTCCAATAAGGACAACGCCGACTTCGACAACGACGGCAATATCGACACCTACGATGCTTACCTGTTCTTCAAGCAGCTGAGCAAGTGCACTGTGGAGATCCCTGCAAATGGCAGCGTCCATGTGGAAGTCAATGCCAAGGTCCTGGGCCTGGACAAGTATGACAAGGCCAGCGACAACACCGGCACCTATGTCGAGGGTTATGTGTACGCCAATGAGCTGGCCTCCAACGAGGGTGTCAAGGGCGACAGCCACTCCATCCCCGTTCTGGGCTACTACGGCAGCTGGACCGATCCCTCCATGTTCGATATCGGCAGCTATCTGGAGTATCATGAGGCCAAGACCGAGTCCCGTGTGCCTTACATGTACGCCTACAACAAGAACGCCACCAAGTATCAGGCCCTGGCCGTCCAGTACGCTGGCGATTCCGGCATGTACTACTTCGGCGGCAATCCTTACGTGGATGAGACCTATGATCCCAACCGCGCCGCCATCAACCCCGACACCACCGTCTTTGCCCGTGCTAACTTCTCCCTGATCCGCAACTCCGCGGATGCCCGGGTGACCATCACCGGCGAGAACGGCAATGTCTACTATGATAAGGCGTCCGGTTCTCCCGCCGCCTCCGCTTACTACTACAGCAACGGCGCTTCCTGGCGCAATGCTCAGGGCAACATCGGTATCAACAATGCCCCCACCGCTGCCGCTAACGGCGAAAAGATCACCGTCAAGGTCACCGAGGCTCCCGAGTACTATGTGACCTACAATGCCGACGGCACCCACGTCACCAACTGGGATGCCCTGGGCGACGGCGCCAGCCGGACCTACACCGCTTTCATCGACCGGACCGAGCCCGTCCTGTCCAACGTGTACTTCCGCGAGGATGCTGAGACCGGCGCCCGCAGCCTGGTCCTGACCGCTCAGGATGACCGCTATGTGGCGGCCGCCTTCCTCATCGACTATGACAAGATGTCCATTCTGGACCGCACCGCCGGCTCCCCCGAGGGTGCCGCTCTGGGCGCTGCCACCGACGTCTCCCTGGATCTGAGCAAGGCCGAGGGCGTGGATCACCTGTACATTCAGGTCTGCGACTACGCCGACAACGCTGCCACCTACAAGATCAACCTCAACAAGGAAGAGCTCAGCGGCCCCGTGTCCGTGACTCTGGATAAGCAGTCCATCAAGATGTACAAGGGCGGCACCGCTGCTCTGAGCGCTGAGGTCAGCCCCTTCGGCGTGCATCCCGATGGCGTGACCTGGAAGTCCTCCGATGAGACTGTCGCCACCGTCAACGAGCGCGGCATCATCACCGGCGTCAACAAGGGTACTGCCACCATCACGGCGGCTTCCATCAAGGATCCCACCGCCACCGCCTCCTGCGCCGTCACCGTCCAGACCGTGGATACCACCCTGGTGGGCGCGCTGATGGATACCAATGGCGATGCCCAGTTCTTCACCTGGGATCTGGAGCATGATGCCACCTGGAAGAAGCTGGTGAACTTCGAAACCACCAAGAGCGTGTCTGCCTCCACCTTCGACGCCCGCACCGGCGACGTCTATCTGCAGGATGGCAGCTTCAACATCAACAAGATGGACCTGGATACCGGTAAGACCCTGGCTACCTATCCCGGCTTCGAGGGCGAAATCCCCATGTGGGATATGGAGTACAGCCTGGTTTACTCCACCGAGGCCAAGCCCATGCTGGCCAGCGTGTACGCCACCTACTTCCTGGCTCCCAAGCCGGTGGATAACCTGGATCTGTCCGCCTTCGACCTCGGACTGTATCTGTGGCTCTATGCCGACGCTTCCTACTTCACCGCCGTTACCTCTCTGGGTGCCAACAAGATCGACACCGATAAGGACGGCGTGAAGAATACCGACACCGAGCTGTTCCTGGCGCTGGATGACGCCGGCAACATCTGGACCATGAATGTTTATCCCACGGTGGATGAGGAGACCGGCAAGGACAGCTGGACCGCCTCCTTCGGCATCATCGAGTCCAACCTGGCTAACGTTGGCTACGCTGCCAACCCCACCGATGACGGCGACCTGTATGACTCCCTGTACGCCACCGTCGAGGGCCAGGAGCTGGTTCTGTACCTGTCCAACTTCACCGGCGACGCCAGCCATGTCTACCGCATCCTCCTGAATGAGGACACTGGTAAGTGGGAAGCTGCCGACATCGGCAACTTCGGCGACGGCGTGTGGCCCGCCACCCTGGTGGGCTCCATGTACCACGCCAATGAGAACGCCACCGAGGCCGTGAACGCTGCCATGAGCAAGACCACCGTCCACACCGCTCAGGCTGTGGAGATGACCTCCGCTCAGATCCAGCGCTACAACGGCGCCGAGACCAAGGCTGCCTCCGGCTCCCTGAACGCTTCCGCCCCCACGGCCAAGGTGGTGAACCTGCCCATGGGCGACGCTGCTGAGAACGCCGGCACCTCCAAGGTCACCGTCTCCGCCGATGAAAAGACCGTCACCGTGGATGTCATCGCCAAGGATGCCGCCACCAATGGCCTGTTCACCGTGGATTACGATGCCGCCAACCTGACCCTGACCAACGTTTCCTTCAACACCCAGTACTCCTCCCACAAGGATGAGGCTGGCAAGGTCACCCTGGGCTATGTGGATCTGAACGGCGTGACCGCCGGTTCCACCGTGGCCACCCTGACCTTCACCGTCAATGATCCCACCGCTCTGGACAAGATCAACGTCACCGTTACCGAGACCCAGCGCAATGATCAGACTGTGGAGAACGTCGAGACTCTGGCTGCTGACCTGCACACCGAGACCGAGACCGTGAACGCCAAGGCCGCCACCTGCACCGAGGATGGCTACACCGGCGACGTGGTCTGCAAGGTCTGCGGCAAGGTCATCACCAAGGGCGAGGTCATCCCCGCCACCGGCCACGACACTGAGATCGTTGGCGCCAAGGAGCCTACCTGCACCGAGGACGGCTACACCGGCGATGAGGTCTGCAAGACCTGCGGCGAGATTGTGAAGAAGGGCGAGGTCATCCCCGCTCTGGGTCACAAGATCAAGCTGGTTGGCGCCAAGGCTGCCACCTGCACCGAGGACGGCTACACCGGCGATGAAGTCTGCACCATCTGCGGCGAGATTGTGAAGAAGGGCGAGGTCATCCCCGCCACCGGCCACGATACCGAGATCGTTGGCGCCAAGGAGCCTACCTGCACCGAGGATGGCTACACCGGCGACGTGGTCTGCAAGACCAACGGCGAGACCATCAAGAAGGGCGAGGTCATCAAGGCCACCGGCCACAGCTTCAAGGACGGCAAGTGCACCGTCTGCGGCGCGGCTGATCCCAACTACAAGCCCGGTGTCAAGACCGGCGACGAGAGCAACACTGCTCTGTGGATCGTGATGATGGCTTCCGCCGCTCTGCTGGCTGCCGCCGTGGTGGTTCTGCCCCGCAGAAAGCGCACCCACTAAGCATGAAAAACAGCCTGGGATGATCTTTCATCCCACGCGCTGAGATGCCCCATCCCCCATAGAGTCAGCCCCCGGCGGACCATTGGTCCGCCGGGGGCTGACGCATTTGTTTTCGTTTTCAATACCGGAAGGGGCGGACGACTTTGTCCGCCCCTTCCTGCGTCAGACATGCCGGTTTACCCGTCTGTCCGCATGTTCAGCGGGTCATCCCGCAAAACAGGCGCCATGTCCCGCTTTTGGGGCGGGATCGGCCGGGACATGCAGAAGTACCGGCTCTCGTCGGCCACATGGTCCTCCTGCCGGGTGTCCACGTCCTCTGCGTCCGTCTGATCGAACAGCAGCTCCGGAATCGTCCGGATAAACGCCCGGCATCCGGAGAACACATACAGCATGGGATACCCCTGTTCATCGAAGCTCATGCGGTAGTGCAGCTGCATCCATCCGGGGATACGCCGGTTGTCGCCCCGGGTGAAATAGACCCGGTGCCGCAGAGCCGTCTCGTAAATGCTCTCCCCCCGGCTGGTATCCCAGATGGCCGGGTCCGCCACCCCCTGGATCTCCCGGCCCTTCAGCCAGGGATGGGTGTCCTCTATCCGGCGGATCTCCGCGAACTGCCGCTCCGGCGTCCACCGCACGCCTACATCCGCCTCCCCGGTGCAGCCGTACAGCTCCAGGATCCGGTAAATGACTCCGTCGTGGTCCACCGCCCACCAGCCGCAGGAGAAGGGCTTGGCATAGCCGAAGTCATAGCTGCGGTACACCCGCCACTCCCGGGGAATGTCAAAGGGGGCGATGACGTGGGTGAACCGCCGGTCCTGATAATGGGCCGGATCGTTGGTGAACTCCTGGAATACCTGCCCCTGGAACACGTCCCACTTGCCGTCCAGCCAGGCGTCCCGCAGCCGCCGGGGCAGGGCCTGCAGCTGCCGCAGATAGTCCGGCTGGGCCCGCAGCAGAGCCCGGTTGTCCGTGACCTTGGCGGGGATGAACACATAGTCCTCCGGGTTTTCTCCGGCCTGAAAGCGCCGGTCGATGAACAGACGCTTGATGTAGCCGTGGCCCGGGCCGCCGGGGTTGCAGGTGTAATACAGCCGCTTGGGAAATCCGTTGACGCCCCGGAGACAGGCCGCGAACTGCCGCATCCACTCCTCCTTCAGCTGGGTGGCCTCGTCCAGGAAGATCACGTCGTATTCCGCGCCCTGATAGCGGTCCATGTCGCCGTCGGCGGCGCAGTAGCCAAAGTCCAGCACGCTGCCGTTGGGGAACGCGAACTGCCTTGCCGTGGCCCGGTACTCCGCCAGATTGGCCAGCTCCCGGCGAAGAAAGCGGATGTGATTGGCTTCCAGCTCCTGATAGGTCCGGCGCACCAGCAGCAGCCGGATGCCCGGATACCGCAGGGCCAGGAGCTTGGCCTTGGTGCGGACGGCCCAGCTTTTGCCGCCGCCCCGGGCCCCGCCGAAGGCCACATATTTTTTCTCGCACGCCAGAAACTCCCGCTGCCGGGGATTGGGGCGGCCGATGGTGAGGATTTTCTCCGTCATACGCTCCAATCCTCCGTTTCCTCCTCCAGCACCACCCGGAGGGGGCTGCCTCCGGGCTGCTGCCCCTCCAGGGTCTGCTGAAGGTTCATCAGCTCCCGCAGAACGGCGGTCAGCTCCTTGATCTCCCGGGTGTCCAGCTCACCGGCCAGCCGCTGCTCTGCCTGGCGGCGAAGGCCGGCGGCCAGATTCCGCAGCCGGGCGTTGGCCCGCTGGGCATCGGTGCCGTGCCAGCACTCCTGCACCGCCCGGCGGCCGATGGCCGAGGAGGATACGCCGAATTTTTCCGCCAGCTGCCGGTAGCTCCAGCCCTGGGCGTTGAGCTTCTGCACCTCCGTCCAGGGGACGTCGTCCCGTCTTACCATTCCGCCGCCTCCTCTCCGCAGGCAAAGCCCGCGAACACCGCCCGGGCATAGTCTGCCAGACAATCCGGACACACCGTTTGACCGTTGATGCGGTAGTATCGCCGGCCCCGGTAAATTTCGCCGCCGCACAGGTCGCACTCCGCCGCCGTGCAGCAGCCGTCCTCCTCGTAGATTCGGGGAAATCGCATGGTTATCCACTCCTTTCATCTGTACCGGGACAGGGGAGTGCCGTTGCCCGGCAGGTTGTCCCACCCCGGGCAACGGGGGAAGAAAATTTCCGGGAACCAGGCCCGGGGCGCAAATTAGACTGGTAATTCTCTGCGGAGTGTGGTATAGTACAAATGTATCCGTGCCTGCAAAATGAATACAGAGTGCAATAATTCGACAGAAATAAACAAAATGTAATCTAATAGACAGGAGAATGTGACCTATGAACGTGTTTTCTTCCTTCCTGCTGGGCCTGGTCCAGGGCGTGGCGGAGTTTTTGCCCATTTCCAGCTCCGGACATCTGGCCATCGCGCAGAATCTGCTGCACATTGACGCGGAGGTGCCGGAATTCTTTGACGTGCTGCTGCATCTGGGCACCCTGGGGGCGGTGTTCGTGGCCTATTGGCAGGACATCAAGGACATGATCGCCGAGTTCTTCCGGGGAATCGGGGACCTGGCCCACCGGTCCACCCCCAAGCCCCTGCCCCCGGCCCGGAGACTGATTTTGCTGATCATTCTGGGCACGCTGCCGCTGTTCGCGGTGCTGCCCATCAAGGACAAGGTGCTGGGGCTGTCCAACAACATGCTGTTCATCGGCGGGGCACTGGTGGTGACGGGCTTCCTGCTATTCGCCAGCGACCGGGTGAAGAAGGGGAGAAAGAACGAGCGGACGGCGTCGCTGCTGGACGCGGTGGCCGTGGGTGTTGGCCAGGCCATCGCCACGGTGCCGGGCATCTCCCGGTCCGGCATGACCATCACCTCCGGGTGCTTCGTGGGCTTTGAGCGGAAGTTCGCGGTGCGGTTTTCCTTCCTGCTGTCCATTCCGGCGGTGCTGGGGGCCAATATCCTCAGCCTGAAGGATGCCATTTCCGCAGGCGTGGACTGGGGCCAGGTGCCGGTGTATCTGGTGGGCGTGCTGACGGCGGCGGTGTCCGGGTATCTGTGCATCGGCCTGCTGCGGCGGATCGCCAACAAGGGAAAATTCGGCGCGTTTGCGTATTACTGCTGGGCCATGGGTCTGCTGACCATCGTGCTGCAGCTGATCAAGTAAGAGAAAGGATTCGTTATGGCGTCTGGACAGAAGAAAAAAACAACTGGAAAGGCCCGGCAGGGCGGCGGTCAGAGCCGCCAGACCGGCCGCAGCCCGCAGAAAAACCCCCGCCCGCCTATCCGGCGGGAGGTGGGCGGCGGCGTGTGCCTGCTGCTGGCCCTGTGTGTGGTGGTCAGCTATTTCCAGGCGGACGCCATCGTTCTGAACCTGCTGGGGGATCTGCTGAAGGGGCTGACGGGGTATGGCTATTGGCTGGCGGCCCCGGCCCTGGCCCTGGCGGGGGTGAACCTGCTGGCCCACCGGGGACGGCCTGTGGCGCTGCGGACCGTCTGCACCCTGGTGACGCCGGTGCTGCTGGGGGCGATCCTGCATTTGTTTTTGTATCAGGGGGAGACCGTTACGGGCCTGGGCCCCATGATGAAGAGCCTGTGGGCCGACGGGCTGCTGCTGAAAAGCGGCGGAGCGGTGGCCGGAGGGCTGGCCGCAGGCATGAAGCGGCTGGTGGGCACGATGGTGTCCGTCATTGTGCTGCTGCTGCTTTTGGCGGCGGCGTTGTTGGCGGCTCTGCGGGTATCGCCCCGGGAGCTGGTGCAGCGGGCCAGGGACCGGGTCCCCTACGAGCCCCAGCCGGAGCCGGAGCGCCCGGCGCGGCCGGAGCGTCCCCGGCGGCAGCGTCCGTCGGTGGACGTGCCTCTGGATGACGCTCCTGCGCCCCGGGAAAAGACGGCGGACCGGCGGTCGGAGCCGCCGGAGGAGCCGCTGCCCCGGAAGAAGGGAAAGGGCTTCTTTGCCCGCAAGGGCGACGACGTGATGACTCCGGACCAGGTGCTGCGGCCTCAGACCCCTGCGCCGCAGACGGAAGCGCCCACGGTGCAGGAGCCTGCGGCAGAGCCGGTGCAGACACCGGCCCAGGCACCGGCCCAGGAGCCTGTGCCGGAGAAGAAGTCCCGCCGGGGGCAGGCTGCCGCCCAGGAGGTGGAGCAGCATGCCCAGGAGGTGGGACAGGCCATCGAGGAGGAGCTGGCGGAGCCGGAGGAGGCGTATCAGTATCCCCCGGTGACGCTGCTGGACCAGAATACCGACGACAATTATACCGAGGTGGGGGCGGAGCTGCGGAACAACTCCCGCCGCCTGGCCCAGACCATCACCAGCTTCGGCGTGGATGCCAAGCCCGGCGACGTGGTCCACGGACCCAGCGTCACCCGGTATGAGTTCACCCTGGACCAGGGCGTGAAGCTGTCCAAGCTGACGAACCTGGCCGATGACATCGCCCTGGCCCTGGGCAGCGGCGGCGTGCGCATTGCGCCCATCCCCAACAAAAGCTCCGTGGTGGGCATCGAGGTGCCCAACCGGGTGGTGACGGCGGTGCGCATCCGGGACGTCATCGACTCCCGGGCCTTTGCCGAGCACCGGTCCCGGGTGGCCTTTGCCGTGGGCAAGGACATCGGCGGCAACGCCATCGTGGGGGATATTGCCAAGCTGCCCCATGTGCTGATCGCCGGTACCACCGGCTCCGGTAAATCCGTGTGCACCAACTCGCTGATCGTGAGTCTGCTGTACAAGTCCACGCCGGAGGAGGTCCGGTTCATCATGGTGGACCCCAAAATGGTGGAGCTGGCCCCGTACAACGGCATCCCGCACCTGCTGATCCCGGTGGTGACGGACCCCAAGAAGGCTGCCGGGGCCCTGCAGTGGGCGGTGTATGAGATGATGAAGCGCTATAAGCTGTTTTCGGAGAACGGCGTGAAGGACCTGGCCGGGTTCAACGCCCTGGCCGGACGCAGCCAGGAGCTGAAAAAAATGCCCACCGTGGTGGTGGTCATCGACGAGCTGGCGGACCTGATGCTGGTGGCCGCCAAGGAGGTGGAGGAATCCATCTGCCGGGTGGCCCAGATGGGCCGCGCCGCAGGGATGCACCTGGTCATCGCCACCCAGCGGCCCTCCTCCGACGTGATCACCGGCCTGATGAAGGCCAATATCCCCAGCCGCATTGCCTTCGCCGTGGCCTCGTCCCTGGAGTCCCGGATCATCCTGGACACCACCGGCGCGGAGAAGCTGGTGGGCAAGGGCGACATGCTGTACGCCCCGCTGGGGGCCGGGAAGCCCACCCGGGTCCAGGGCTGCTTCATCACCCCGGAGGAGATCGAGCGGGTGGTGGACTATGTGAAGCAGAGCGGCGAGGCGGAGTATTCCCAGGACGTGATGGACAAGATCGAGCAGGCGGTGAAGGAGAAGGAGAAGGGCGGCGGCAAGTCCGCCGGCGCGCCGGAGCCTGCCGGGGAGAGCCCCGACGACGAGCTGCTCAGCGCCGCCGTGGACGTGGTGCTGGAGACGGGGCAGGCCTCCGTGTCCATGCTGCAGCGGCGGCTGAAGCTGGGCTATGCCCGGGCGGCCCGCCTGGTGGATCAGATGGAGGAGCGGGGCTATGTGGGTCCCTTCGAGGGGTCCAAGCCCCGGCAGCTGCTGATCGACAAGGCCAAGTGGCAGGAGCTGAAGATGGCCAAGGCCCCGGCTCCGGAGCCGGAGATCGACCGGAACGGCTCTGTCCGCGACGTGTTTGAAAGCCGCGATGCGCTGGATTAACAGAAAACGACAGGGCACCCCGGATGGAAGGATGTCCAGGCGCATTTCGATGCGTAGCAATACGGAGCTCTCCTGGCGGAGAGCTCCGTATTGCTTATGATGGCTCACTTCCACAGCGAGCAGATCAGATCCGTGTACGCGGACGGGTTTTCAATGGGCAGACCCGCGATCAGGCAGGCCTGGTTGTAGAGGATCTGGGCGTATTTTTTCGCCTTGTCCGGGTCGGTGATCCGGGCAGTCTCGAAGGCGGCAAAGGCGGGATGATCCACGTTGATCTCCAGAATGCGCTTGGCCTTCATGCCCAGCTCCGGCTGCACGGCGGTGAAATACTTCTCCATCTCGAAGGTGATGCCTTGGCCGCTGGACAGGCACACCGGGTGGGTCTTGAGCCTGGTGGATGCCTTCACCTGGTCCACCTTATCCCCCAGTGCCTCCTTCAGGAAGGCAAAGCTCTCCTGATGGCTGTCGGTCTCGTCGGGCTTCTGCTCATCGCCCAGCTCCAGATCCCCGTCAATGGCGGAGCGGAAGGGCTTATCCTGGTACTTTTGCAGCATATCCGGCAGAAACTCGTCGGCCTTGTCGGTGAAGTACAGGATCTCCATATTGTGATCCTTCAGCAGCTCCGTCTGGGGCATGTGGTCGATGGCGTCCACGGTGTCTCCGGAGGCGAAATAGATGAACTTCTGCCCCGGCTGCATCCGGGAGACGTACTCCGCCAGGGTCACGGGCTTCTTCTCCGTGGAGGAGTAGAACAGCAGCAGGTCCTGGAGCTGCTCCTTCCTGGCCCCGTAGTTGTCCAGGGCGCACAGCTTCAGCTGGCGGCCAAAGCTGCGGTAGAAGGTCTCGTATTTCTCCCGATCATCCCGGAGCATCCGCTCCAGCTCGGCCTTGATCTTCTTTTCCAGATTGGCGGAGATGATCTTCAGCTGCCGGTCGTGCTGCAGCAGCTCCCGGGAGATGTTCAGGCTCAGGTCCGGAGACTCCACCACGCCCCGGACAAAGTTGAAATAGTCCGGCAGCAGGTCGGCGCAGCTGTCCATGATCATCACGCCGGAGGCGTACAGCTGGAGGCCGGGCTTATAGTCCTCGGTGTAGTACTGGCTGGGGGCCTGGGAGGGGATATACAGCAGCGCCTTATAGGTGACGGCGCCCTCGGCGGACACGGTGATAACGCTCAGGGGCGCGGCGGGATCGCCGAACCGCTCCTGATAGAACTTGTCGTATTCCTCCCGGGTGACATCGGCCTTCTTCCGCTGCCACAGGGGCACCATGCTGTTGAGGGTCTCCCACGCAAGGACTTCCTCGTATTCGGGCTTGTCCTGGGGGCTGCCCTCCTTGACCTGGGAGTGGGGCATCATCATCTTAATGGGAAAGCGGATGTAGTCGGAGTATTTCTTCACCAGCCGGCGCAGGGCGTATTCCTGGAGATACTGACCGTATTCGTCAGGCTCCTCGTCGCCGTCGGGCTTGATGTGCATGATGATGTCGGTGCCCACGGCGTCCCGGGTGCAGGGCTCGATGGTGTAGCCCTCCAGGCCGTCGGACTCCCAGCGGTACGCCTGCTCCTGGCCGTATTTCCGGGAGATAACGGTGATGTGGTCCGCCACCATAAAGGCAGAATAGAAGCCCACGCCGAACTGGCCGATGACGTCGGCCTCGGCCTCCTTGTCCAGCCCCTGGCGGAATTGGTAGGTGCCGCTGGAGGCGATAACGCCCAGGTTGTTCTCCAGCTCGTCTGCGTCCATACCGATGCCGTTGTCGCTGACGGTGAGGGTGCGGTTTTCCTTGTCAACGGACAGGGTGATGGCGAAATCCTCCCGCTTGAGCCCCACGTTCTCGTCTGTCAGGGACAGATAACACAGCTTGTCGATGGCGTCGGAGGCGTTGGAGATGATTTCCCGCAGGAAAATCTCCTTATGGGTGTAGATGGAGTGGATCATCAGGTCCAGCAGCCGCTGCGACTCCGCCTTGAATGCCTTTTTTTCCATAAATTGACTCCTCTTTTCTGTCAGCAGCGGGGAGACGCACTGCGTCCCCCCGCTCTGTTATAAAATACGATAGGAAATTTACTTTTTCCGGCGCACCAGCCACAGGACCACAGAGCCAACGGCCAGAACGCCGGTGGCAGCGGCGGCGATGATCATCAGCATCCGGCGGTGCTCCCGGGACATGGTGCGGACCTTATCGCACACGAACTCCCAGGTGGTATTGGCCAGGCGGGTGAACAGCTGCACCACGCTGCAGCCCAGCTCCACGGCGCTGTTCAGGGCGGCCTTGCCGCCGGTCAGCAGGACGTTTTTTACTTTTTCCATAAGCTCGCTCCTTACTTCACAGAATTGTACCAGTCGATGACTGGCCGGAGATTTTCGGGACACACGGCGCCGGCGCCCTTGGTGACCATGTCATACGTCAGCTGCTGGGTATATTCCGCCAGCTCCTCCGGCTGCTTTTTGATCTGGCGGCACCTCGCCTGCATCACCAGGCGACAGGGGCCCCGCCGATCCTCTATCCTATGCTAAATTATAGACACGATGTTGAAAAATGTCAATTGCTTTGGGAAAATGTTCACAAATTTTACCGCATAAACCGGTCAATGGCCTGGTTCAGGGACTCCACGGCCTCGTTGTCGCCGGACTCCACAGCGTCCACAATGCAGTGGGCAATGTGATCCTTGAGGATCACCCGGCCGGTGCTGTTCAGGGCGGAGATCACCGCCGCCAACTGCACCAGCACCTCGGCGCAGTCCTCGCCCCGCTCCACCATTTTGCGCACAGACTCCAGGTGCCCCTGGGCCCGGGACAGACGGTTCAGAACGGCCTTGGTCTGGGTATGGCTGTGGGTATGCGGATGGGGGTGGTCGTGGTCATGCGGGTGGGAATGGGTATGCTGGTCCATATTCAGTGTGTCATCTCCTTCTGGCGGGCGTGCCCGGAGCGCCCATGAGCCGGGGGTCCGCTTTCGGGTCGATGACCTTCAGCTTCGGCACCCGGTCAATGGCCTGCTTCAGCCCTGCGTTCCTGGCGCAGCCGCCGTGGCAGTTCATAGTCAAGTACTCCTTTTGCAGCGATTTCCTACTGAATTATACAGAAATGCAAAATATTTGTCAATCAATTCGATGATTTTATTCACTTGCCCAACATGTATTGCAGTTCTGCACTTTGAGCGTGCGGATCGACTACAAAACCATTGAAATTTCCAAAACACTCTGCTATAATATCTGCGCATGTCAGGCCGCATATCTTGGGAAGGGTGGGCTGTACCACCCGGCCATGAAGCCGTCCGGGCCATTGCAGCCGAGACTCCGGACAGCGAGCTCATCCGCTGGGTGGACGAGGCCCTGCGGGAAAAGTCCGGCTACACCCTGTCCCCCAAAATCCACATCGCCCAGCAGGACGGCGACTATTACAATGTCATGCCCTGCATTTATGAGCGGGGCAACATCGCCATGGTGAAGATGATCGGCCGCCACAGCATCAAGCGGGGCGAGGACCGCTCCAGCATGATGGGCGATATCCTGCTCTATGAGTCCGACACCGGCATCCTCCGGGCCCTGATGGACGGCGAGTATATCACCACCCTCCGCACCGGCATCTCCGCTGCCCACTCCGCCCGCCTGTTCACCCGGCCGGACTTTGAAACGGTGGGCCTCATCGGCCTGGGGAACATCATGACCGTCTGCATCCGGGCGTTTATCGCCTCTCTGCGGGCGGAGGGGGACCGCCGGGACGTGACGCTGAAGCTCATCCGCTACCACGACCACCAGCAGCGCATCATGGACCTGTTCCGGGAGGACCCCAACGTGCATTTTGTCCTGTGCGACACCTATGAGGAGGTCATCGGCGGCTCTGACCTGGTCTTTGCCGCCAACATCTATGACCGGGCCGCCGTTCCCGACACGCCGTACCGCTACTCCCGGGAGAAATACTTCATCTGACGCTGTTCTTGCGCCATGCGCTCCGGCGTGGTATACTGAAAACAGTTCTGCTTTTGGCAGACATCAGGAAAATGCATTGGATTTTCGCCGCCTGCGTGATATGATAGTGCAAAACGAGAAATGGGAGGTTTTTACCATGGCAATGATCGGATATGTGGCCCGGGTGCTCACCGGCGTCCGCTTCAAGAAAATGAACCACATGATCGACGTGGTGCACCAGAAGTGCGGACAGAACAACGTGCGCACCTTCTTTGATATGCTGTGGTGCGCCGTGCGGTACGGCGCAGGGTATTATGACTACACCATGTTCGGCTTTTACAACATGACCGGCGCCCAGCGGGACACCTACCTCACCCGGGTGCGCAACAAGAAGGTCAGCAATCTCATGAATGATATGGCCCACGACGACGATTTTGACGATAAGCTGCTCTTTAACGTCCGCTTCGCCAAGTATCTCCGCCGGCCCACCCTCAACGGCGAGACCGCTACGGTGGAGCAGATGGCTGGGTTCCTGGAGGGCCAGGAGGCCATTTTTGCCAAGATCAACCACGGCTCCTGCGGCAACGGCGTGGAAAAGCTGTATGTGAAGGATTTTGAATCCCCGGCGGCCATGCTGGACTATATCCGGGAGAAGAAGCTGGTGGTGCTGGAGCATGTCCAGGCCCAGCATCCCGATATGGCGCGGCTGCATCCCCAGTCCGTGAACACCATGCGCATCTGCACCGACCTGGTGGACGGCCAGGTGCACATCGCCTATATCACCCTGAAAATGGGACGGGGCGGCGGCGTGTGCGACAACTCCGGCCAGGGCGGCATCCTCTGCCGGGTGGATATCGACACCGGTAAGATCTGCTCCCCCGCCACCGACGACTATTTCAACGTCTATGACCGGCACCCCGACACCGGCATCCCCCTGGTGGGCTATCAGCTGCCCATGATCGAGGAGGCCAAGGCCATGGCCTGTGAGGCCGCCCGGGAGATTCCGGAGGTGGGCCATGTGGGCTGGGATATGGCCATCGGCCCCGACGGCCCGGCCATCATCGAGGGCAATGACTTCCCCGGCACGGACCTGTGCCAGCTGGCCCCCTTCTGCCCGGAGAAAACCGGCCTGTGGCCCTATTACAAGGAGCTGCTTCACCTGTAAAATGACTAACAACAGCCCCGCCGGGTGACCGGCGGGGCTGCTGCTATCCAATGATCTTTTCCGGATTCTTCAGATCCCGGTCGAGCTGCTTGCGGTAGCGGTCCTCCTCGCTGAACACGCACCCGCAGTATTTCTGCATGTAAAAGCCACGCTCCCGGGCCTCCTGCTGGCCTGCCCGGAATCCGGGACGGAAATCCCGGTACAGGAACTCCACCCCGTATGCCTCTGCCGCCGCCTGAGCCGTCTGCCGCAGCAGCTCGTGGTTCTGATAGGGGCTGACGAACAGGGTGCTGGTGAAGCTGGCATAGCCGTGCTCCGCCGCATACCGTGCCGTTTCCCACAGGCGGATATGGTAGCAGTGGCCGCACCGGTGGTCGATGTCGCCGCACACGGCCCGGCAGAAATCCCGCAGGCCGTAATCCTCCCGGACGATGAGCTTCATGCCGATGGCCGGGGCATAGGCCATCAGCGTGTCCCGCCGGGCCTTGTACTCCTGATAGGGGTGGATATTGGGATTATACCAGAAGCTGACAGGCTCGATGCCCTCGCCCCGCAGCTGGCGGATGCAGGACACGGAGCACGGCGCGCAGCAGGTGTGCATCAGTGTTTCCATAAAATCACTTCTCCTTGGGATGCTTCAGCAGCTGACGCAGCCGCTCCAGGGGCTGGGGCAGGGGAGAGGCGGACAGAAACCGGTTGCGCACCTGCTGGAAGGGCTGCTGACAGAAGGCCGCGAAAAAGTCCTCCCGGCTGCCGGAGGCTTCCTGGGGAGCCGACAGAGCCCCGGCGCAGGCTACCGCCTGGTCCAGGGTCAGCTTTTCCCGCTTCAGGGGCAGTGTGTCGAAATAGTGGGCGCCCTTGGCGCTGTTCACCAGCAGCAGGGAAATGCTGTACCGGGGTACCTCCGGGTGGAAGTCCTTGGGCGGGTCCCGGTATATGCCCAGGGTCAGGTCCGCCGGGCGGTCGGTGCTGGTATAGGGACACCGGTGGCATGCCGGGCGCAGAAACAGCCGCTGCCGCAGACCCCGGCCGAAATCGGACTTGCCGAAGGGGGCGTCATACTGGGCGCCTCCGGCGAAGCGGACACGGAATCGCCGGTCCTTTTCCCCGGGCAGCTTGCCGCAGAAGCACACGTCCACCGGCGGCTGCCGCTTGATATACGCCATAGACCGCACCAGCTGGCCCCACACCCCCGGGGAGGACACGCCGCTGCACACCACGTCGCAGGTCAGCAGCCGCTCCGGATGCTCGCCTAAGAAGTGATACAGGCCGTCCACCTGACAGGGGGTGCCGGAGAACAGCACCCGCCGCCCCTGGTCCAGATAGTGGCGCACCCGGCGGAAGCTGTCGCCCAGGTCGCTCTGCACGGGCTTGGCCCCCTGGAGCCGGGGCAGCTCCGCCTTGTCCTTTACGGCGATGTGCCGCACCCGCAGCTCCTGGTCCAGGGCCGCGCCGAACACCACGCCGCCCTCGTCCAGGATATACTCCGCCAGCAGGGAAAATACGCCGCCTGCGGTGGAGGTCTGGCGCACGGAGGCGTCGGGGTTCCAGGCGGCGAACACCGCCGGCTCCGGCCGGGGCTCCCGCTGCTTCAGAACGGGGCAGATATGGGCACAGTGGCCGCATTGGATGCAGGCATCGGTGACGGTGGGGTACAGGAACCCCTCCCGGTCCGGCAGCATATGGATGGCCCCCTTGGGGCAGCCGCTGGCGCAGGCGCCGCAGCCGGTGCATCTGCCGCGGTCCGGCAGCAGGGAAGTGGGATAGTCCGTCACGCACTCAGCTCCTTTTCGATGTTTTTGCCATTTTACCACATAGGGCAGGAAAAGACAAGAGGCGGCGGTTATGGGAGGAAATAGGCACTGATGCGCCGGGAAAACGGATCGCCGCACCAGCCTGCGGCTGACTCGAAATGACATATCAAGAAGATTTCCGGTAAATGGCTGCCGCGAAGGAGGGTAAATACTCAATCGAAAATATTTTTTTTCGTTGACAATTGTGCATAAATATAGTAACATAATTGTACAGAGAACCACAGCTGCAACAGACGGAAATTCGCTGGAAAGGTGAGGGAATCCATCATGAAAAGCATCATCTGGAAAATCGAACTGGCGGCCGCGGTGCTCCTGGCGATCTCGGCCCTGGTGTGGGGCCTGCGCCCCGGCGTGTGGAACTACGGCGGCTTTTACCGCATGACCGCCGGGGAACAGAGCAGGACCTATACCCGCCCGGGCTGCTCCACGGTGGAGGTGACGGAGGACAACCGCCTGCGCATTCAGTCCCCCACGGGGCAGACGGCGGAGTTTACCCTGTCCCTGGCGGAAAACGGCTCCTATCGGGCGGCGGAAATGGCCATGGACGGTGTGGTTCGCAACGTCACCTACAACGCCGCCACCGGAACGTTCATGACAGCGGGTGACAGCTGGTCCATCAGCACCCTGGTGCAGGAGAAGGCCGGGTTCAGCCCGGGCCTGACCGACAACGCGCTGTACAGCATGGCCCTGGGCAATCACCAGACCCGCATCGCCGGGCGGCCCGGGGAATTTCTCACGGCGGGGCTGTTCCTGCTGCTGGGCCTGGTGCTCCCCCTGCTGCTGAAGCCTGCCATCGCCCTGGACAAATTCCTGCTGGGCTTTTTCTATGACAACTCGGAAAAGCTCCAGGCCACGGACCTGGCCCGGGGCATCATGCTCCTGCTGGGGCTGGTGGTATCTGTCATCGGCGCCATCTGGTGGTGCATCCTTTTGTTCGGATAAAGATCGGGGCGGGCGCCGGCGTCCGCCCTTTTTCCTGCGGGCCGCCGGGGACGTCGGCCCCTACGAAGCGCCTATTGATAGAACACCCGTGGGGCGGGGCCCATGTGCCCCGCCGTCAGCTACCGATAATCTTCTTGATATGTCATTCCGAGGAGACCCATCGGGCCGACGTGGGAATCCGTTTTCCCTGGGCCTGTCGAACGCATAAGGAACGGATTGCCACGTCGCTTCGCTCCTCGCAATGACACCGCAAGAATTACCCCCTGATAACGCGGCCCGCTGAGGGCAGCGGGCCCTACGGACTTGGCTCTCCCTCTGGGAGAGCTGTCACCGAAGGTGACTGAGAGGGCCTGTGGGGGCGTGGGCTCTGTGTCCGCCCTTTTTCCTGCGGGTGCCGGAAATCTCCGTCTTGCCCCGGGGGGCGGGGTGTGATACAATGGCCTTACTTTATAATGAAGGAGCGTGCTGGTATGATGCACCTGGAAGCGGACGTATTTACCAAATTCGACAAGCAGTGGGCCCTGGTCACGGCGGGGACCCCGGAGCATTACAACACCATGACCATCAGCTGGGGCGGTCTGGGCACCCTGTGGGAACGCCCGGTGGCCACAGTGTATGTGAAAAAGAACCGCTATACCTTTGCATTTATGGAGGAGAGCGACTACTTCACCGTCAGCTTTTACCCGGAGGAGCAGCGCAGGGCCCTGTCCCTGCTGGGCAGCACCTCCGGCCGGGACGGCGACAAGGTGGCGGCGGCGGGTCTGACCCCGGAGCTTCTGCCCCAGGGCATCACCTTCCGCCAGGCGGAGACTACCCTGGTCTGCCGCAAGATCTATTGCCAGGACCTGGACCTGGAGCAGATCCCCCAGGAGGTCCGGGACGCCTTTTATAAGGACGAGCCCGTCCACCGTATGTATATCGGCGAAGTGGTGGAGATCATCGAGGGGTAAGGGGGGTACGCGTGCAGGCGCTGCCTGGAAAAAAAGGGCTTTTCATTCTGCGCCGTCTGCGGTATAATAAGTGCCAGTTTCTGAGCAAGGAGTGACACTATGAAGATCATGACCGACAGCCCCATCCGCTTTCCGGGGCTTTTTGGCGACTGGACCATTACCCTCAGCTCCAAGGCCATCAACATCGGCAACGGCATCTACTGGTACGGCATCCTCATCGCCCTGGGCATGCTGGTGGCCCTGTGGTGGTGCATGCGCCAGCGCACGAAATACGGCATCCGCGAGGATGACCTGATCGACGGGCTGCTGTGGGGCATTCCCTGCGGCATCATCGGCGCGCGGATCTATTACGTTCTGTTCTATCTCAGCCAGTTCAAGGACCACGAGGACCGGTTCAGCTGGTCCAAGGCCATCGCTATCTGGGACGGCGGCCTGGCCATCTACGGCGGCGTCATCGCTGTGGTCATCGTGGCCATTATCCTGTGCCGCAGCCGCCATATCAAGCTGGGGGCCATGATGGACCTGGTGGTCATGGGGCTGCTCATCGGCCAGGCCATCGGCCGCTGGGGCAATTTCCTGAACCGCGAGGCCTTTGGTGCGGAAACCACCATGCCCTGGCGCATGCAGCTGACCACCACTGCCGGGGAGCTGGTGGAGGTACATCCCACCTTCCTGTACGAGAGCCTGTGGAACCTCATTGGCCTGCTGCTGATCGTTTTTGTGGTATCCAAGGCCAGGCGGTTCGACGGTGAGAACACCTGCTTCTACTTCCTGTGGTACGGCGTGGGCCGCTTCTGGATTGAGGGTCTGCGCACCGACAGCCTGTATCTGTTCAACTGGACCATCGCCGGCCAGCCCATCCGGGTGTCCCAGGTGCTGAGCCTGGTGCTGATGATCGCCGCTCTGGCGGTGCTGTTTTACAACATCAAGCTCCACCCCCACCGGCCTGAGGACCTGTATGTGAACCAGGTGGCCGCCCGGGAGGCTGCTGCCGCTGCGGCGGCTGAGGCCCCGGCAGAAACCGAAGCGGCGGGGTCCCAGGACGACGCCCCGGAGTCCGCACAGGCGGAGCCCCTGGACGATGAGCCTGCCGCCCCCAAAGACGAAAGCAGCGGGGAGTAAGCCGCGCCGGCCAAGAAAATGACCGGAAAACCTGTAATCGTTTATACCTATGTGCGCTGAAAGGCGGACGACCGCAAGGCCGTCCGCCTTTCAGCGCTGTTTTTGACGATTCCTCTTGTTACATAGGACCATCCCCTCCGGGCATAGGATTGCCGTGAAGGAGGGATGACCTATGTTATCGGCGGCATTGCTGCTGCTGTCCAACAGCCTGTTTTTGACCCTGCATTTGTCCGGTAATCCCGGCTCCTTTCCCCGTCCCCTGTCCCGGCAGGAGGAGCGGGAGTGCTTGGAGCAGTGGGCCCAGGGCGATCTGTCCGCCCGCAACCGCTTGGTGGAGCACAATCTCCGCCTGGTGGCGCACATCATCAAAAAGTATTATACCCAGGCCAGCAATCAGGAGGACCTGATCTCCATCGGCACCATCGGCCTGATCAAGGCGGTGAACACCTTTCGGCCCGATAAAAAGATCCGCCTGGCAACTTATGCGTCAAGATGTATTGAAAATGCTATACTAACCTAACGGAAGAAACGGCGGTTGAGGTGGCGGAACGGGTGCCTTTTGAGGCAAAATGGCGCCTGCTGGCGAGAGTGGGAGTCCGCTGCTGTATTCTGATTTCCAATGTATCGGGTGCAGTAAAGGTAGCCCCGCTCCAGATTCTTCAATTTCCGGTGATACTGCCGCACAAGTTTCAGGACGCAGAAAAGTTCAATTTGCAGTTCTCGGACTTCTCAGGAATCACCGAAACAGCGGACAAGCTGCGCTGGCTTCGCTACCAGAAAGGACTGCGGCAGAGAGACGTTGCAGACTACGCCGGGATAGACCGGAGCACCTACGTCCACTATGAAGAATACGGCAAAGACCTCTATCCGCCAGAGCACATGGAGAAAA
>OLXK01000976.1_pt1 | contig 23257 bp, 19 predicted proteins | sample 1674321 | NCBI WGS metagenome assembly OLXK01 (sample SAMEA103958162, study PRJEB25191) | human gut metagenome | reverse complement strand
TTTCACACGCCGCAGGCGTATTTCACATTTGCGAAGCAATAATTCACATCGAAGATATTTCACTCGTTCCGACGGAACAAATTTCACTGAAAAAAGCATTTGCAATCCTCTGCAAAAATACTGCTTATAGCTTCTACAATGTCTAAAAGCTACATTGCCTGCGTTTTATAAATATAACGCCTGTGAAATATCCTGCTGACGCAGGATGTGAAATGTTTGCCTTACGGCAAATGTGAAATATTGCTCCTTCGTCGCAATGTGAAATAAAATTCGTTCTCCACACGCCGCAGGCGTATTTCACATTTGCGGAGCAAATATTTCACATCGAAGATATTTCACTCGTTCCAAAGGAACGAATTTCACTGAAAAAAGCACGCAATAAGCGTGCTTTTTTCTGGTGCGGGCGACCGGACTTGAACCGGTACGGTGTCACCACCGAGGGATTTTAAGTCCCTTGCGTCTGCCGATTTCGCCACGCCCGCATATTAATAATGACCGCCGGAGACTTTTCCGGCGGTTATTATTATATTGTATTATCCGATGTTTGTCAACAAATTTGTGCTTTTCACGCTTCCATTCCGAACGGGTCGTCGTAGTGGTGCGCCTGTTCGAGCATCATATCCTTGACCTTCATCAGGCGCGTTGTTGTGCTGCGCTCGTTTTCGTCGAGCTTCATCGAGATATACTTTATCGTCTCCTCATACTGAGGGATCATAACGTGCTCAAGGGCATTGACCCTGCGGCGCGTTTTTTCTATCTCGCCCGCGAGCAACTGGCACGACTTCTCGATCTCCGCAAGTCTCAGCATATCAGGCATTATCTCCGAAAGTGCGCTGACCGCATTGTCAAGCTCCGCCGAGGTGAACGCCGTTCCGTATGAATAAATATCGTTCTTGTCAGCAGTTTTATACTGAACATCGAAAACCGGAATCATAACGCTCATCACATTTTTCTCCGAGCTCTCGAGGCTCATCTCCTGCGTTGGGAGCATCATGGCGACGCTCAGGCTCTTGTCGTTCATGGCACTTCTGGCTATCTCCATGTTGACGTTCGCCTGCTTTATCCCCTCTTCCACACGGATGCGAAGAGCCTTATTCTCTTTTACAAGATCGAGGAAGCGGCGCATGAGCTCATCGCGCTTGTCTTTGAGCAGCTTATGTCCCCTGCGCGCAGTCGAGAGCTTGCGCTTGAGGTTTGTAAGCTCCATTCGCGTGGGGTTCACGTTCATTACCGCCATAGTCTATCACTTCTTCCCATATGGATTCAGAACTTGCCGTAATACTTGTCGAGGAACTCGTCGCTGACGCGCTTGAGCTCGCTGCGCGGGAGAATCGAGAGCAGCTTCCAGCCGATGTTGAGCGTCTCTTCGATGCTTCTGTCGGTATCAAAGCCCTGCGAAACATATTCTTTCTCGAATTCGTCCGCAAACTTTGCGTAGAGCTTATCCATATCCGTCAGCGCGTCCTCGCCGAGAACAACCATGAGTTCCTTTGCGTCCTTACCGCGCGCATACGCGGAGAACAGCTGGTTCATCGTGTTCGAGTGGTCGGCTCTAGTCTTGCCCTCGCCGATACCCTTATCTTTAAGTCGGGACAGGGACGGCAGAACGTCGATAGGCGGATTGATGCTCTTTCTGTAAAGCTCACGGCTGAGGATTATCTGACCCTCGGTGATATAGCCCGTGAGGTCGGGAATGGGATGGGTCTTATCGTCCTCGGGCATGGTGAGGATCGGAATCATCGTTATGCTGCCGGGCTTACCCTTCTGCCTGCCTGCGCGCTCATATATAGACGCGAGGTCGGTGTACATATAGCCGGGATATCCGCGACGGCCGGGGACTTCCTTGCGCGCCGCCGAAACTTCACGCAGTGCGTCGGCGTAGTTCGTAATATCGGTCAGGATAACAAGAACATGCATTCCGCGGTCGAATGCGAGATATTCCGCGGCGGTCAGAGCCATCTTCGGCGTTGCGATACGCTCGATGGCGGGGTCGTTTGCGAGGTTCGAGAACATTACGGTTCTGTCGAGCGCGCCGGTGCTTCTGAAGCTCTCGACAAAGTAGTTCGACTCCTCGAAGGTTATACCCATAGCCGCAAAGACAACGGCGAACTGCTCGTTATCGCCGAGGACTTTAGCCTGACGCGCTATCTGCGCCGCGAGGTTTGCGTGGGGCAGACCGGATGCCGAGAATATCGGCAGTTTCTGACCTCTGACAAGGGTATTCAGTCCGTCTATAGCGGAGATACCGGTCTGGATGAACTCCTGGGGATAGCTTCTGGCTGCCGGATTCATCGGCAGGCCGTTGACATCCATTCTCTTCTCGGGGATTATCTCGGGACCGCCGTCTATGGGTCTGCCGAGTCCGTCAAAGACGCGGCCGAGCATATCGGGCGAAACGCCGAGCTCCATCTGCCTGCCGGAGAAGCGCACCTTGCTGTTGGCGAGGTTGATTCCGGCGGAATTTTCAAACAGCTGAACAAGTGCGTTCGTGCCGTCTATTTCAAGCACGCGGCAGCGGCGGGTCTCGCCGTTTGCCAGCTCTATCTCGCCGAGTTCGTTATACTTGACTCCCTCGACCTCGCGCACGAGCATAAGAGGTCCCGAAACCTCCTGAATAGTTCTGTATTCTTTAGGCATCAGTATTCCTCCCTTGCGTCAACAACGGCTTTTATCTCGGAATCTATCGCCGCGCAGACTGTTTTATATGTGTCCTCAATGTCCTTTTCAGGGACATATTTGAAGCGTCCGATGCTCTCTCTCGAGGGTATCGAGACGAGTTTTTCAATATCCGCGCCCTTTTTGAGCGCATCGAGAGAACCGTCATAGAAGCGCAGGACGAGCTTCATCATCAGATACTGCTTGCGCAGGGACGAATATGTGTCCACCTCGTGGAAAGCGAGCTGATGCAGGAAGTCCTCGCGTATTGAGCGGGCAGTCTCCATCTTGAGTCTGTCTGTCGGAGAGAGGGCGTCCATACCGACGAGCTTAACTATTTCATCGAGCGAAGCTTCATCTGAAAGCAGAGCCATGAGCCTTGCGCGAAGCGTGGTCCACTCATCCGAGACATTCTCGTTGAACCAGCTTCCGAGCGAGTCGGCATAGAGCGAATAGCTCGTCAGCCAGTTTATCGCCGGGAAGTGGCGCTTATATGCGAGCGCCGAGTCGAGTCCCCAGAAGACTTTTACTATTCTGAGTGTCGCCTGGGAGACGGGCTCCGAAATATCGCCGCCGGGAGGCGAAACAGCGCCTATGACCGAGAGCGCACCCTCGCGTCCGTCCGAGCCGAGGGAAATAACACGTCCCGCACGCTCATAGAACTGGGCAAGTCTGCTGCCGAGATAAGCGGGGTAGCCCTCTTCGCCGGGCATCTCTTCAAGTCTGCCGGACATCTCGCGCAGAGCCTCCGCCCAGCGGGAAGTAGAGTCTGCCATGAGGGCAACGGAATAGCCCATGTCTCTGAAATATTCAGCTATCGTGATTCCCGTGTATATCGACGCTTCACGCGCGGCGACGGGCATATCCGAGGTGTTTGCTATAAGCACGGTGCGCTCCATGAGCGACTTTCCGGTATGCGGATCGATAAGCTCGGGGAACTCGTTTAAGACGTCGGTCATCTCGTTGCCGCGCTCGCCGCAGCCGATGTAGACGACTATATCCGCCTCAGCCCACTTTGCAAGCTGATGCTGAGTGACGGTCTTACCGCTTCCGAACGGGCCGGGTATCGCCGCGACGCCGCCCTTAGCTATCGGGAACAGCGTATCAACGACGCGCTGACCGGTGACGAGCGGAACATTCGGCGCAAGCTTCTTTTCAAACGGTCTGCCGCGGCGCACGGGCCATTTCTGCATGAGCGTTACGGGCAGCTCCTCGCCGTTCGCGGTCTCTATCGAACCTATCTGCTCGGTTACGGTGTAATCGCCCTCAGCTATAGATTTGACAGTACCGACAACGCCGGGCTTCACCATTATTCTGTGTTCGACTATCTCGGTCTCCTGCACGGTGCCGAGGATATCGCCGCCGACGACCTTGTCGCCCGCCTTCACTTTCGGCACGAAATGCCACTTCTTCTCCCTGTCGAGAGCGGGCACCTCAACGCCTCTGACGAGGCTGTTGCCGACGAGCTCGCGTATCTTTTCGAGCGGGCGCTGAATGCCGTCGAAAATGCCCTCGATAAGTCCGGGGCCGAGCTCGACGCTAAGCGGCTCGCCCGTTGACTCGACGGGTTCGCCCGTGCCGAGTCCGGAGGTCTCCTCATAGACCTGAATGGAGGCTCTGTCGCCGTGCATCTCTATTATCTCGCCGATAAGCTTGCTGTCGCTGACGCGCACGACGTCGAACATGTTCGCCTCGCGCATGCCCGTTGCAACAACGAGCGGACCGGCTATTTTTGAAATCTTTCCTGTAGTCATATCTGTTATCACGCCTTTCGGTTGAGCGTCATTATTTGTCCAGTATGTCCGAGCCGACCGCCTTTTGGACGGATCTGCTGACATTCTTCATACCCATGCCCGTGTTTCCCTTGACTCCGGGAATGGGCACTATCGCGGGCAGAGGTCTTGTGCGGTAGCGTTCGAGCTCGTTTTCGAGCCCTGAGGCAAGAGCCTCGGTGATGAATATCACCGCATACCCGCTCTCCGCCATTTTATGGAGCATCGGCGCCGCCTCGGCGGGGTCGTCGACGGGGAAGATGTGCATTCCGAGGGACGCAAAGCCGAAGATGCTGTCTCTGTCGCCCATAACGGCTATCTTATGCATAGACTTCCCTCACTCTCGCTCTTATTGTCTCTGCGGAAAAGCCGTTGAGCTTCGCCGAGAGTATAACTCTGACATTTTTCGTCTCCGTCTCGACGGCGTTATAATAAGCCGCAAGCGGGTCGGGGCCGAACGCCGTGTATTTTGCCTCGGTCATCTGCTGCGCCGAGAGCTCGTCGCACTTCTTTTCAAAAGCCGTAAGCCCCTCTTTGAGGCTGTCCGCAAGGGAGCCCAGTTCAGTGTTCGCGAGCATATCCGCAACTGCGTCAACGCCCTCGAACGCCGCGTGGATCAGCTCATCCGAATCGAGGCTTTCGCACGGGCACAGCGCATTTTTGATATATTGAGCCGTTCTGCCTGCCGAAGCGCAGCGCAGCGCCGTTTTTATATCGGCGGCAGCGCACGAGAGCTCGACCTCCTTCATCAGAAGCCCGCTCCCGCTCTTTTCGGCGAACTGCTTTCTTGTTTTCAGCGCCGCCGTATCTATCGCGGTGTCCGCAAGTCTGCCGCTCTCGAGCTTGACTATCGCGTCATAAGCCGCCTGCGCGCAATCCCTCATGCACTCGGGCAGGGAGTCGAGCTCGTTTCGTTCGACGCAACCGATTATCTCCGCCGGATCCCACACGCTCGGTTTTACAACATAATCGGACGGGTCGAGGTCGGAGAACTTCGCCTTGAGCGCCGCTTTGAGATTGAAGAAATCGTTGTTTATCACGAGCGCATCGAGAAGTGAAGCGTCCGGCGCGCTCTCTTTGAGCAGCTGCCATGCGGCGTTCACATGCTCTTCGAGCATCGGCGCATAGTCGTGACCGACGCCGTCGGTATGCCAGCCCTTGTCGCCGAGCAGTCTCAGCGCCGCCTCATAGCTCTCAGCTGATATCAGCTGTTCAGTCTCGGCGGGAGTGAGCAGGTTCAATTCGTTCGCTCTGATTCGCGCTACGGCGTAGGCATATTCATTTTCATGCATATTTTTCACCGCCGTTTAAAATATCACGCCGCAGACTTTTTCGCGGATGGTGTCCTTCTGCTCGTTTATGAGCGCTCTGAAGGTGCAGTTTATCTCGATATCGCCGTAGACGAGGATAAACCCGTTTTCGATATCCGCACCCTGCTCCGCGAGCTTCACCGAACCGTCTTTCAATTCGGCATTTATTCTTTCAATAAAGCCCGACGGCACGCGGTCAAGGTCGGCTTTCGAGAGTCTCATCTCCCCCTCGCCCTTGCAGGCGTTTCTGACGGCGAGCTTTTCGAGCGCCGCGAAATAATCGTCCGCGCCCATATTGCACATTGCGTCATAAGCCGCCTCTATCGCCGCGTCTACTGCCTCGACTTTAGCTGAGAGCTCAGCTCTGCGGGCAATGCCGCTTATATTCGCTTCGGACATATTTAATATCGACTGTGCCTTTTTCTCAGCGTCCGCTATAATATCGGAATAAGCCTTTTCGGCGTGCGCGTTCGCGTCCTCCGCGATATCCTGCGCCTTTTTCTGCGCCTGATCAGCAATCTCGCGGCAGCTCGCCAGAGAATCGGCATTTATTTTTTCAATTATTCTGTCAAGTCCGCTCATCATTTCATCCCTTTCGCCGGCGCATACGCGCCGATTTTTCGGTCATCAGATATTGAGTCCGCTGATGCTGAAGATCGAAAGGATCGAGACGAGCAGGGCGATAACGGCGTAGGTCTCAACCATTGCCGCCATGGTTATAGCCTTACCGTTCTGGTCGGGCTTCTTGGCTATTATGCTGACTCCTGCCGCCGCAGTCTTGCCCTGAGCTATTGCGGAGAAATAACCGACTATCGCAATGGGCATGCAGGCCGCAAACATCATAAGACCTTTTTCTATCGAGAGAGGCTCGAAGCCGCTGCCGATAACGCCCATTCTGTTGAGCGCAAGGAACGCTGTAAGGAAGCCGTAGAGTCCCTGAGTACCGGGGAGGATCTGAAGGATAAGCACTTTACCGAACTTCGTGGGGTCTTCTGTGATAACGCCTGCTCCGGCCTGACCGACAAGGCCGACTCCCTTTGCGGAGCCCATACCGGAGAGTATAGCCGCAAGAGCGGCGCCGAGAACTGCTATTGACGTTCCGAGACTTGAAAAAATAGACATTATTGTATTTCCTCCTTGAATCTGAAATGTTTTGTATCTGCTTTTAAGGGGGTGAAGGAGCGTCCTCCGCCCTCATAAAATTTTGAGAAGAATTCAACATACTGAAGCCTGTTCGTGTGGACATATGTGCCGATAAGATTTATCGCGATGTTCGCCGTATGTCCGAGCAGGAATACTATAATAAACAATATCAGCTTTGCGACTTTGTTGCCGGGCATCGTGCCGAGCAGGTTTATGACGGTAGCTATAACGCCGGTTGAAAGTCCGAGCGCAAGCAGACGCGAATAGGAGAGGATATCTCCGAGATAGCCGGACGCCGTGTTATACAGCCCGTAGAGTCCGCCGCCGAGCTTGCCGATAATATTCTTGGCGCTCCGCCCGCTCGTCAGAACGGTCAGCACCGCGCCGACAAGGGCGACATATTTTCCTATTGTCGTCAGCGTCTGCGGCACATCGATTATGATTCCTGCGCCCAGCGGTGCGATACCTGCGACGAGCAGATAGACGGGAGCGACATCGCAGAATGCGTCAAGCTTCTTGCCGTCCTTCCAGAGCATATAGAACCTGACCGCAAGACCTGCAAACAGGTGGATTATACCGAACAGGAACGAATAGAGCAGCAGCTTCATCGGGTCGTTGACCGGTTCAAACCAGACCGCCGTCGACGCTATCTCTTTGCCGAAGAACTCGCGCGCTATGACCTGCGGCGCGTCTCCGAACCAGCTGCCGAACATCGTGCCCCAGAACACGGTCGAGATTCCGCAATAGAGGAACATATTGACCGTCTTTTTCATCTTGGGCTCGAGCTTGAGCTTAGCCTTGGCTATGAGCATGGCGATGACCATTATCACGCCGTAGCCCGCGTCCGAGAGCATGATGCCGAAGAAGACATAGTAGAAGAACGCCATAACGGGGTTCGGGTCGACATCGTCGCGGTTTGGCATCGAATACATTTCGGTTATCGGCTCGACGGGCGCGACAAAGGCGTTGTTTTCGAGCAGCACCGGCACATCGGCATCTGCGTCCGGGTCGGTAATTTCGATAGCGACCGTGTATTTCTTTTCGAGCGCGTCAATAACTTTTGCAGCCCGCTTCTCGGGGATATATCCCGTGAGGACGAAGATGCGGTTCGTCATGGCTATACGCTCAAGAGCCGCGTATTTTTCTTTCTTTATCGTGAAATAATCAATGACGAAGCTGATATCATCGTAGCAGCCCGCAAGCTTCACTATTTCGGCTCGCGCCGTTTCGGAATCTTTTTCGTTCTGCTCGATCTGCTTTTGAAGCCGCTCATATCTCACGCGCGGCGGATGCTTCGTCGGGTCGGACGGATAAGCGAAATTGAGCGTTCTCAGCACTTCGAATATCTCTTTTTCGCATTCCCTGTGGCATATAACAACGGCGCAAGTGCGCTCGCTGTTAGCCGAGATTATCTGCGCGTCGACTTCGCCTATCTCCGGTGCTGCCGCCGCTATCGCTTCGAGAAGCGACTGCGCGTCATACTGCACCGGGAATGAGCCGATAAACACCGCAGACGAATCCGTGCCCTTGCATTTCATCGGGATATCGAGGCTCAGCCACGGTTCGAGCGCGTCCATCGCGGTGCGGCACCGGACATTGTCCGCCGCATATTCGCGCATATCCGCTTCGAGCGAGTTTATCCTGTAGCACTCGCGGAGTATTTCATCCGCCTCATCGGCTTTTTTAAGATACTCCGAAACCTCGAGCTCCTTTCTGCCGCCGAACGACGACATGAGGCTCTGCATCAGTCCCTTTTTCTGCGGAGCATATTTGTCGAGCGTTTTCTGCGCACTCTCCGCCGCCGCGAGGTACCGTTCAAAGGTCGAAACGGTGACGCCCGTTGACAGCTTACAGAGCGATTCGCTCTCTTCGCAGTCGGTCAGCTCGACAGTACCCATACGCTGAAGGCAGTCGATTATCTCCTTGCTCTGTTCAAGCGGAGCGAGCAGCTCGATGCACTTCATTTTAAGCTTTGCCAACCTGACACCTCCTGACTTTTCTGTAATTTCTGAGCCGTTTCATCAGATCACCGTCTCCATAACCGCTCTGATTGCCTCGGCTCTGTGCGCTTCGGCAGCCGCAAGCACTTCGCGCTTGCGCTCCTCTGCCGCCTTTTCGGCTTTCTCCTCGTTTGCACGCGCCTGTTCGCGCGCGCCCGCGATGATTTCTTCCGCTTTCTTTGCGGCCTCAGCCTTCTTTCTTGCAACTGCGCCCTCGCCCGCTTCGACCGCCGCGTCGACGGTTTTCTGCGCCTGTTCGTGCGCCGCTTTCTGCGCCTCTTTGTCCGAATTTTCGGCATCGAGCACCTTTGAAAGCATCTCGGACGCCATAGAAACACGCTCCTTTCATCGGCGAACATATATAAAGAATATTTTTCCGCCGCATTTTCTGTTATTTTACCACAAAATTATGACCGAAAAATGAATAGATAGCACAAATAAATATTTTTTTATCTATAATGCCTACATCTATATGTCCGCATCTTACCGGATATTTTATCACACTGCAAAGCGCGATTAAATACCCAACATTCGCCCGCTGTCGCAAAGTTGCACATTCGGGCGCATTTGTCCAAAAGGTTGTAAACTCGGGGCGCATTTGGTATAATGAGGCATACCCAAAACGGAGGAAAAAGATATGACGGAAAAACTCTCGGCATTCGATCTTGAAACATTTATGTCTAAGCTCGTCGACGCGCTGCCAAAGCTCGCCGGGGCTGTGATAATAATCGCGCTCGGCTTCTGGGTCAGCTCGCTTATCGGCAAACTGCTGATAAAAGGTCTGACGCGAAAGGGCGTTGACGCATCCATCCACTCGTTTCTGCGCAGCATCGTAGTCTGGCTGCTGAGATTTGCGGTCATACTCTCCGCGCTCTCGACTCTCGGCTTCAATCTGAACTCGTTCATCGCCGCCCTCGGCGCGGCGGGACTGACCGCCGGCATGGGTCTGCAAAACAGCATCGCCCAGTTTGCCAGCGGCATACAGATACTCGTCAACAAGCCTTTTAAAAGCGGCGACTTCGTCGAACTTGAGAACATAAGCGGACGGGTTCACGAGATAAAGCTGATGTACACGGTGTTTACGACCGTTGACAACAAGCGCGTTATAGTCCCGAATTCGCACATCACGAGCAACAATATTATTAACTACAACGCCGAAGGGCGCCGCAGACTCGACATGACCTTCTCCGTCTCCTACTCCGATGACATAGCCCTCGCAAAGCAGGTGCTCCACGCGCAGGCGCTCAAGAATGAACTCATCTATAAAAATCCCGAGCCGGAAGTCGTCGTCAAGCAGCAGTCGGCGAGCAGTATCGACCTTCTGCTCATGGCGTGGTGCTCATCTTCCGATTATCTGACCGTCTACTACAAACTGCAGGAGGATGTCAAAACAGCCTTCGACGAAAACGGAATCAACATCCCGTTCAACCAGCTCGATGTCCATGTATCTAACTCATAAGTTTTAAATTTGTCATAATTAACAAAAAACGCCCAATTGTCTGCGGCAGATTTTTTTGAAAAAGTTCTTTTTGACTATCAATCGGGCGTTTTTTATTATATAATGTTAGATGAAGGTAAAAAAGACAACTTAATCTGCGGAGGGAATTATTATGTCAGAAGCTTTAACTGCACCGGATTTTTCAACTATTCCTGTAGGACCGCTTGCGCTCATCGCACTGCCCGGCTGTGAGGAGCTTGCCGCAAAGATCGACGCCTATCTCAAAACATGGCGCGAGATCCGCGAGAGCGAGCACAAAACAACCATCGCGTTCTCAGGCTATCAGCGCGATTCCTACCTCATCAAGGCGGCATTCCCGCGTCGGTTCGGGCGAATCGAAGTGCCACATCCAGCAGTCCGTTCGCGGCTACGATATCTTCATCGTCTGCGATATGTTCAACTACGGTCTGACCTATAAGATGTACGGCAAGGACAATATGATGAGCCCCGACGATCACTACGCGAACCTCAAGCGCGCCATCAGCGCGATCGGCGGCAAGGCAAGACGCATCACCGTCATCATGCCCATGCTCTACGAAGGAAGACAGCACAAGCGTTCAAGCAGAGAATCCCTTGACTGCGCCATGGCTCTTCAGGAACTGAGCGCTCTCGGAGTGGACAACCTCATCACCTTTGATGCGCACGACGCACGAGTTCAGAACGCTATCCCGAACCACGGCTTTGAAAACATTCAGCCTGCTTACCAGATGATAAAGGCGCTCGTCAAGAATGTTCCCGATCTCAAGATCGACAACGATCATCTGATGATAATTTCCCCCGATGAGGGCGGCATGGGTCGCTGCATCTATTATTCTACCGTTCTCGGCGTTGACCTCGGTATGTTCTACAAGAGACGCGACTATTCGGTCGTTGTTGACGGCAGAAACCCGATAATCGCCCACGAGTTCCTCGGCGACAATGTTGAGGGCAAAGATGTTGTCATTGTTGACGACATGATTTCCTCCGGCGAGTCGATGATCGAAGTTGCAACGAAGCTCAAGGAGCTCAAGGCGAGAAGAATCTTCGTCTGCACCTGCTTCGGCCTGTTCTGCAACGGACTTGAGGCTTTCGACAAGGCATACGAAAGCGGCCTTATCAACAAGGTGTTCACCACCAATCTCATCTACAGAACCCCCGAGCTCAAACAGCGCGAGTGGTATGTCGAAGTTGATCTGTCGAAGTACATCTCCTATGTTATCGACACTCTCAACCACGACACCTCGGTCAGCAAGCTTCTCGACCCGAAAGACAGAATAAACAACCTTCTCATCAAGAAAGGCTTCCGCACCGCAGAAGAAGTAAAGTAAAAAAGTATAGTATAAAAGACCGCCTGAAATTCAGGCGGTCTTTTTATATCTACATCAAAATTGCAATCCGCAAGCTGTCAATAAACTAAGCCGGAGCTGAAAGCCCCGGCTTTTGTTCATTTTATTTTCCGGCTTTGAGATCCTTCATCATCTCGGCATAAGCCTTGACGAGGGTCGAAGCAACCGTTCTGCCGAAGGAGATGGTCTCCTGATAGTGGTCGCCGAGCAGGTCGGAACCGTCGAAGAAGATCATGCAGTAGTCATTGTCAGGCACGACATATCCGCAGGCATCGTTAGCCTCGCCGAACACATAGAGCTCAACATTCTTGCCCGCATAGTCGCTGACGATGCTGTTGAGCGACGGATAGCCGAAGTCCTTGCCGCTGTAAGCGTTCTCGGCAAGGCAGGCGCCTTTTCCGTCGATAAGCTCGGGCGATACTTCGCCGGGCATAAGAGCAATTTTAATGTTCCTGCCTATCTCAAGATAGCCTATCTCCGTCGTGGTATAGAGAGTCTCGTTCTTATCGTAATAAATCTTGTTGCCGACGAGCTTCGCCTTGCCGACAGCCTCGATAACGGGATTGCTTATCTCGACCAAGACTTCCTTGTGTCTGATGTTGAGTATGGGCTCAACTCTCGTCTCTTTGACGGGCTCCCAGTTCTCGTACCAAACGGTTATCTCGTCGAGCTTCTTCTGCTTCTCTTCGTCGGTAAGCTCGGTATTGTTCTTTATCGCCTCAGCGGCGTCGGCATAGAACTTGTCGTTCGTGAGCCAGTCGCCCGCGCGCTTTATCTCATCCTTGGTCATGGTCAGAGCAACTACCATTCTGCCGAGCTCGTTGCCGTAGCGGGTAGCCTCTTCGCTTCTGCGGACGGTGTCAACGCCGTCGTTGGTGACTCCGCGGGCGGAATAGATACCGCACAGAGCGCCGTTGATAAACATGAAGTTCGTGTTGTTGTTCTCCGCGCTGCTGATTATCTGCTCCATGTAGTAGGTGTAGTCTGCGGAGAGCTCCTTGCCGCTGCTCTTGCTGGTCTTGAGACCGGTGATATAGGGATGAGCGGACATGTTGACTATATAGGTCTCGGTGCTGCCGTCGTCGGGGACGAAGCGGAGTCTTGTGAGATTGTCGACAGCGTCGAACACGCCGCGCTTGTCGTTGATGTAGTCCTCGCCGAGGTGGTCGAGGGTAGCCTCATACATCTCGCCGGACTTCATGCTCTTGCACGCCTCGACTATAGTATCAGTGGTCTTTTCAAAGAGGAAATTCATATACTTCGGGTCGGTGCCGGAGGAATACTCGCCCTTGCCGCTATAGGTGACGCCGATGTTTTTCGCAAGCTTGACGAAGAAGGGATTCCAGAGACCCTGCGTGTCGATGCAGCTGTGGCAATGGGTCGCAAAGACATTGACAGAGATTATGTTTTCGTCTTTGAGCTCTTTTGCAACGCGGTCGCGAATCTGCTTGATGTCCTCGCTCGCGATGCCGATGCACTCGATGGTCGAGAAAACGACCTTGCCGCGTCCGTCGTCAACAACAACGGTGCGAACCTTCATGTCATCGAGCACGGTCTCAACAGTGTTCGACGGGAAGTTCTGAAGCAGGTAGCCCGCAAGATAATAATGTCCGTTGAGAACATCGTCGGGGACGAGGCTCGCCTGGCTGTAGCCGAGCTGCCACTTCGCGTCCTTAGAAGCCTCGCTGACAAATTCCTTGCTGCCCTTGTAGAAGTTCTCGCTCTCGGGCTTATAGTCCTCAAGCTTGGTAAGTCCCCTCGGCAGCGGGACCATGTCCGCAATGAAGCTGATTATCTTTGTGAAGATGCAGTCGAGATAGGTCATGAGAATACTTGTCTTCTCTTTATCCGTCTCCATCTTCGCAAGAGCCGTAATGAGTCCCCACGGGGTGCTCACATCGTACTCCTTGCCGCCTATCAAAACCTTGAGCGGTTCGATTTTTGCCAGATTCTTGACCGCGCCGGCAGCGTCCTTGGCAACGGTAGAATTGAAGTCCTTTACCGAATCCGGGACATACTTGTCGTAGTACTCATAGGCTTTCTTGGCGACTTCAATGCCGATTTTCACAAGTCCCGCGATAATCTGCGGAATTTCCGAGACCGAGACATCAGTCGGTGCGGCATTCGCGCTCGCTGCGCTTGCAGTGGCGGCGAAAGAGCACGACATAATCATCGTCAGCGCCAGAACGACTGCGAGAATCGATTTAAGTGCTTTTTTCATCGTTTGTTTCTCCTTTATCTTTATTTTTTCAGACTGTATATCACAGGCGCGGACTCCACGCCTATATCACGAAGAACATATTCGTAGCTCCACTTGCTTCCCCTTGTGCGCCATGCATCCGGACCTATCCAGTGGCATTTGCGCTCATAGAGATGCACCGTGCCGAACGCATTTCTGCGGTTCGTGTAGAGCTTCACCTCTATCTCATGCCTGCCTGCCGAAAGCTCTTTAAGCTCCAGCTCATACGGCGGGAAGATTATCTCCCCCACGTGAACGCCGTCAACGAATATCTCCGTCAGCGCTCCGTCGTAGTGCGGGACGGTGAGGCGGATATCCCCGCCGGGGCAGTCGACGCCGAAGCGGTAGGTCACACAGCCGCCGTAGAACGGCAAGCCCTGATTGACTATGCTGCCAAACGCGAGCTTTTTGGGGCGCTTTACGAGCTTCTTGAGCCTGCCGCGCACCTCGACACCGAAGTCGCCGAGCAGATAGCACCATTCGACATTCGTGCGCTTGCCGAACGGGAGGACGATATCGAGTATATTCTCTCCCTGCTCTATCTTCGGCAGTTCAACGGTCTTTATCGATTTGTCAACATACCAGCCGGTCACGGTGTTGTCGACCGCCTGACCGTTGAGCGTTATCTGCGCTTTCTCCGCGTCCTCAAGCGCGAGTGACACGCCGTCGAGCGCGAGCGCACTGTCTATAGTGAATCTGAGCTTGATTTTATGCTCGGGCACGGGTTCGTGAATAACCCAAGGCTGCATCACCGCGCCGCTTCGAAGCGGGAAGCCGAGCTTTTCGCGGCAGATGTTATCGGCTCTGAGAAGCTCCTCCTCATGCTCGCTCAGCTCGTCGCCGTCAAGCGCGAATCGAGCCATGTCGAGCAACATTACATTCGGCTCGTCAAGCTCGTATTCAGTCTCATAGGGGACAAGGATTTCTTTATCCTCAAGCTTCTTCGGCTCGGCATACTGCCTCTCGGAGCGGCCGTTATAGAGCCTTAACAGCAGGCTGTCAAAGTCAAAGAGCCTCGCGCTTATCACGGTGTCGCCGTTGAGATAATCAAACTGCGCGGGCTTCAGCTCGCCGCTCAAGGTATCGTATATCACGGGCGAATATTCGCCTTTTACGGTTATTTTTATATCGTCGTAAAACGCCAGATCGCAATCATATGAATCCTCCGCGTGTGCGACAAACAGCCACAGGCTGTCCGTGTCCTCGCGCAGCTGATATATCAGCCCGTCCGAGAGATAGCCATCGTCATCGCGGATGCAGACGGTTCTTGACGCGTCAAGCGCAGTCAAAAGCGACGCGCGCTGATATGGTATGTGCTCACTGTTTTTAAATAGTCTCTCTCCCCTGTCGGACGGCTGTGCGTCCTCGAGAGTCGGGGCTTCGCCGAGGAATATTACCCTGCCGCCGTCCTCGCGGAACTTTTCGAGCCTGTCGAGCGTTGACGAGCGGAGCGTCTCGCACCCTGGTACGACTATCACGTCGTACTTCATCTCGCCGACTCTCAGCGGCGCGTCCGCATGCGGGCAGAGTCCGGGCAGCAGCGACTCGCTGATAAAATCGAAATCTATGCTGCCGAACAGCAGCCACTTTGTCAGATCCTGGAAATTTTTGTCAAGCTCCTCGCGGATGAGTCCCGATTTGTCGTTGGGTCCCCAGTGGAGCCAGAAGCTCTCTACCGGGTGGATAACGCCGACCTTTACAATCGGCACACCGCGGGTCATCGCCGTGTTGACTCGCGCGAAGTGATTTTCAACGCAGGAATATTTTTTGTACCACGGGGACTGATAGTTTATCGAGGCGGGATAGTCTCGCTTCGCCTCGCCTGCCATGGAGACCCACGACAGGTGCGGCACGCGCACCGTGACGCCGAGAGCCGCCTGCCAGTCGCCGTTGAGTTTGTGTCCTCTGAAGTCAAAATCCCAGTCTGTAACGCCGTAAAGCTCGGAGAGCACACCTTCATAGCCGAACTGATGCGCGGCGGACTGAGCCTGCTTCGCGGTCGTGTATTCCTTCCACGAGCAGAGCATATCAATGCCGGGCAGCCCGAACGAGCGGTATGAGCGCATCGCTTCGCCGAGCGCGCCCGTCTGGCTTTCGAGCGTCGGCTCGTCCATCATATGACCGGTCAGCGCGATGCCGTTTTCGCGGCACCAGCCGCCGACTGTATCGGCGAACGCCGAAGAGAACCGCTCCGCAATATGATCGTGATAGCGGTAACGGGCGGCGGAAACTTTTCCGTCCGGCAGATCCCAGAATATCTCCGGCAGGAACTCCATTATATCCTGAGAATATGTATCTGAATATGTCTTTGCAAAATCGTCCGTCCACGGCATGATGAGGTCGTCCGTGTCGGTCGAGTTGTCCATGAGCGTCTTGCGCGTGAACTGCGGCTCGTCGGTGAAAATTGCGGGGACAGTTTCATCGAACTCGTCGCCGACGACCTCTTTGTACCGCTCGTGAGTGACCTCAACGAAGCGTTCGACCGCCTTTTTGTCGAGCGTGTTGAGATAAGCCTGACCGTTATACCACGGGTTCGCGCCGCTTATTTCGAGATAGGCATACCACTTTGTGCCCTCGGCAGAGTCGTTCTCGCCGATGCGCCTGTAGCGCTTCAAATATCCGTCGGAATCGAGCACTATGTCGTAGCAGGCAAGCAGCTCGCCGTCCTCGGAGCGCACTCCGCGCGATGTGGAGTCATCCGTGAAGCCCGCAGAGCCGTCATAGGGTCTGACGGTAAAAAGCAGGTGGCGCGCGCGGAAATGCTTATCTTTTGTTACTATTCCGCCGGCGGCGCCGGAGGGCCATCTGTCCTCGTCATAGAGCCACGCGAGCATTTTTTCGCTCTTCGCCTTGTCGGTGCAGGAGCGGATGAGTTGCATGAACTCGTCGCTCAGATATTCCGTATCCATGCCGGTTCTGACATGCATATGAAATCCGCCGAAGCCCATCTCATGAAAAATTTCTATCTGCCGCAGAAGTTCGTCCTCTTCGAGCTTGCAGTTCCACGCCCAGAACGGCGCGGCGCGGTATTCGCTCGTCGGGGAGCGAAACAGCTCATCGGACAGGGTGTTGAGATAATTCTTTTTATAAAGCATATATTCCTCCGCTAAAGATATCGAACCCCTTTTTGATTATTAATTATACCATAAAAGTCCCTGTCCGTTGTCACAAAAATTGACCCCGAAAGCTGTACAATTTGACGAACGACGGGCGCTTTATAACGGTTGATTTTCCGTTTCGCGTGCTCTATAATGATGCACGATGTATATTTGTTTAGTTCAAAGCTTCGCAATATGGACATTTTCCTGCGGCGAAGAGCAAAAAAACGGGCGGCACAGAGCTAATCTGTACCGCCCGATTCTGTTTTATATCGGCTTATTCAGCCTTTTTGTTCTTCTCTCTGTTGCCGAGCACAACATTCGTCAGGATGCCGAGGATGAGTGCGCAGGCGATGGAGGTTATCGTGACCTTGCCGAAGGAGACGGTCAGGCCGCCGATACCGGCGATAAGAATAACGGAGACAACGAAGAGGTTTCTGTTATCTTCGAGGTCAACTTTCTGGATCATCTTCAGACCGCTGACTGCGATGAAGCCGTAGAGCGAGATGCACACGCCGCCCATGACGCAGGAGGGAATCGAAGCGAGGAAAGTTGCGAAGGGTGAAAGGAACGCGATGATTATCGCGAGGACTGCCGTGCAGACGATAGTCGCAACGGAAGCGTTGCCGGAGATAGCCACGCAGGCTATGGACTCGCCGTAAGTGGTGTTCGGTGCGCCGCCGAAGACAGCGCCGACCATCGAGCCAATACCGTCGCCGAGCAGGGTTCTGTGGAGACCGGGCTCAACAAGGAGGTCAGTTTCAACTATGGAAGAGATGTTCTTGTGGTCAGCGATGTGCTCTGCGAAGACAACGAATGCAACCGGAACATAAGCCACTGCAACAGCCGCTATGTAAGAACCGCTGAGCTCGCCGAAGGCGCCGAAAGCCTTGAGGAAGGTGAAGTCGGGTATCGAAACAAAGGTTTTGACTCCCACTCCGTCAGCAACGAGGGCAGTGAAGCCGCTGAAGTCGATAACTTTGAGAGCGTCGTTTCCGGTCTTGATGCCGATGACGGTGAAGATAGCCGCAACAGCGTAGCCGGAGAGGATGCCGATGATGAACGGGATGAGCTTGACCATCTTCTTGCCGAAGACGGAGCAGAACATTGTCACGAAGAGAGTGACGAGACCGCAGATGATAGCGACATAGACGCTTGCGGTCGGCTCGCCGTTGACTGCATAGGAGCCTTTCTGGAGATCGCCGATAGCGTTGCCTGCGAGCGAAAGTCCGATTATAGCGACGGTGGGTCCAATAACGGCGGCGGGCATGAGCTTATTGATCCAGCCGACACCGGAAATCTTGACAGCTATTGCTATAACAACATAGACGAGACCCGCGAACACAGCGCCGAGAATCAGTCCGAGATAGCCGAGCGCAACGGTGGTCGCGCCTGCGAAAGCGGCTGCCATCGAGCCGAGGAAAGCGAAAGAAGAACCGAGGAAAACAGGGCTCTTTGCCTTCGTGAAGAGAACATATACAAGGGTGCCTGCGCCTGCGCCGAAGAGCGCCGCAACGGTGCTCATCTGCACTTCGCCGCAGTTATAAACACCCGAAGTTATCATGGGAACTGCGATGGTCGCTGCCATAATCGCGAGCAGCTGCTGGAACGCAAAGACGATAAGCTTGCCGAACTTCGGCTTGTCTTTGATACCGTAAATCAATTTCATACTATTGACCTCCTCAAATTTTGCCTGTCTATACTCAACACAGTCCCGGTGAACCGCTTCTGCGTCAAAGTCTTATTTGCTGTATATTGAGACGCTTGTCTCATCGTCGAACGGCGGGATCTTCACAACGACCACTTCGCCGCGCGAGGTCGGCACGTTCTTGCCGACATAGTCGGCGACTATCGGGAGCTCCCTGTGTCCCCTGTCAACAAGCGTTGCAAACTGTATCTTCGCCGGGCGGCCAAGGGAGATTATCGCATCCATCGCGGCGCGCGCCGTTCTGCCGGTGTAGAGCACATCGTCGACCATGACGACCGTCTTGCCCTCAACGGAAAAATCAAGCTTGCCGGAGTTCACTGTCGGCTGGCTTGCGCTCTCGCTCAGGTCGTCCCTGTAGAGCGTGATGTCGAGATAGCCTTTCTGCGTCTTCACGCCGAGGCTCTCGATCTTTGAGGCAAGGATATCCGCAAGCGGCGCGCCTCTTCTCATTATGCCGACAAGGCATATCTCATCCGAATCGCCGTTTCGCTCGATTATCTCGTGCGATATCCGCGCGATCGCACGGTTGACCGCCGCGCTGTCCATGATATAGGCCTTGAACTCCATTTACTCACCCCGAAGCATAAAAAAATACGATCCTGCCGCACCGACAAAATCGCACAAAAACACGCAGATATACCCTATCCGCACTGAATATGACCATCTTGTCGGCATCTCTGTACCGCTCTTAAAGATTTTTTGCTGTGAATACTATATCATATTGTTCATCGGTTGTAAAGACCCAATTTATAGTTTTTTTCAACTTTTTTCGCCGCCGAATCTTACATAAATGTAAGAACTCAGGCGCACAATGTAAGGCTTTGTTATTGAGAACGACCCACTCTTTTGATATAATCATTATCGACAGGAGGAGTTTTTATGAAAACCAAAAGCAAAAATAAGAAGCTGCGCATCGCGCTCGGAATATGCATACCGCTCATAATCATTATCGCTGCGGCGTTGGCAGTTGTTATGAAATACGGACCGACATTCGGATTTTATCTCGTCCCGCCGTCGGCAGAGCGCTACGGCAAGGACGCTCTTGCAACCATAGGCAAAAACGGGATATATTCGGGAAGCGACGAGTGGAAAAGCACTTACGAAGAATGTCTCAAGATGATAGAAAACGCCGAGAGCTATGAGGACACATACCCCGCGATTAAAAAGGCTCTTTCGGTTTGCGGCGGCAAGCACTCAATGCTCATGACAAAATCGGAATCGCAGGACATAACCGAGAGCTATGACGAGGTTCTGCCCACCGTTTCGCTCGACGGCGATATTGCAATAATAAAACTCCCCGATTTCCTCGTCACAGCCGAAGATTTCCTCGGCACAGCCGAAGCGGGACAGAAATACGCAAAAGTCGCGGAGGACTTCATTCACGAGAACCGCGATAAAATAAAGGGCGTTGTGCTCGACCTGCGCGGCAACACCGGCGGTGACATGGGTCCGATGGCGACGGCTGTCTCGTCGCTGCTGCCAGACGGCGAATTGGTTTATTATCACTACCGCAGCTACGATATCCCAGTCACGCTCAAAAACGGCGTTGTCAGCAATGCGGGCACGGGCGGCAGGAGCCTCTATCCCGAAGAGAAGCTGAATGTACCCGTTGCGATACTTACCGACGACATGACTGCGAGCTCGGGCGAAGCTCTGACGCTCTGCTTCAGAGGACTCGAAAACACAAGGACTTTCGGCGCACCGACCGCTGGCTACACGAGCGTCAATATGCTCCACAACATGTATGACGGCGCGCAGATGTATCTGACCGTCGCGTTTGACAAGGCACGCACGGGCGAGATATTCAAAGAGACTTCTATCGAGCCGGATGTCGCCACCGACTCCCCTCTTGAAGCGGCTCTTGAGTGGCTGAGAAGCTGAAAATAAAATACAGCACTCTCCGTAAAAGCGCGGAGGGTGCGTAATTTAACAAAGCGAAAGGATCGGCATATCTGCGCCGACCCTTTTTATTTTTTGATTATTTTGCTTTCTTGTCTTCCTTTTTCTTGTGGAAGAGAATCTTATCCACGGGGAAATAGAGGAAGAACTGGAGAGCTGAGCAGACAGCGGTAGCTATAGTGAGCGAAAGGCCGCTGTTCAGGTGGAACTTCGAGGTGCAGAACTCGAAAACTACGGGGTTGAACCACGCAGAGAAGCAAACGAGAGCAAGGGTGAAGATTATGTATATGGGCAGAGTAATAGCGGTGTTGGAGCCCGAGTTGAAAGTCTTTTCCTTGTTGATGAAGAATGCAACTATCTGCGCCAGAAGGTTCGAAACGTTGAATGCAATGAAGAGCGCAAGTCCGCAGCGCTGACCCTCGATGACCGGATAGTCAAAGACGAACCAGTGGAATGCCTGCGTGCTCAGAGCCTTGATCGCGGGGATGTTGTAAAGAATCGCGAGAGATGCAACCTGAACGATGCAGGCGCCGAGGCTGACGACGATGAACTTGACAAACTGCCAGAGTGTGTTGATGCCGGAGCCTTTACCCGCTGCGGCCTTGTCGATATTGTTTAACTTTCCCATTTACTTCACTCCTGTGATAAAATTTTCAATTAATTTTATCATACCCGCCGAGATAAATCAATAAAAACGCCCGTACTTTTTGGATATTGATTATTAAAAATAGATAAATCGGCATAAAAAAAGATCCCGCAGGAAAACCTACGGGATCAAGAAGCGTCAATTACTCGATAATCTTGATAACAACGCCCGAGCCGACGGTACGGCCGCCTTCACGGATAGCGAAGCGGAGACCCTCTTCGATAGCGATGGGAGCGATAAGCTCAACAGTCATATCGATGTTATCGCCGGGCATGCACATCTCTACGCCCTCGGGAAGGGAGATGATACCGGTAACGTCAGTAGTTCTGAAATAGAACTGAGGACGATAGTTGTTGAAGAACGGGGTGTGACGGCCGCCCTCGTCCTTGTTCAGGACGTAAACCTGACCAACAAACTTGGTGAGGGGGTGAATGGAACCGGGCTTGGACAGAACCTGGCCGCGCTCGATATCGGTTCTCTGAACACCACGAAGAAGAGCGCCGATGTTGTCGCCGGCCTCAGCGTAATCGAGGGTCTTGCGGAACATCTCGATTCCGGTGCAGACGGTCTTGCCCTTCTCTTCCTTAAGACCAACGATCTCAAGCTCGTCGCCGGTTCTCAGCTGTCCACGCTCAACTCTACCGGTGGCAACAGTACCACGGCCGGTGATGGTGAAGACATCCTCAACAGGCATAAGGAAAGGCAGGTCAGCCTTACGGTCGGGAGTGGGGATATAAGTGTCAACAGCGTTCATGAGCTCCCAGATGCAAGCAAGCTCGGGGGCGTCAGGATCATTGCCGTTGTACTCAAGAGCCTTAAGAGCAGAACCCTTGATGATCGGGGTGTCATCGCCGGGGAAGCCATACTCGTTAAGAGTATCGCGGATCTCCATCTCGACAAGCTCAAGGAGCTCAGGATCGTCGACCTGGTCAACCTTGTTCATGAAGACGATGATATAGGGCACGCCAACCTGGCGGGCAAGAAGAAGGTGCTCCTTGGTCTGAGCCATGGGGCCGTCGGTAGCAGCTATAACAAGGATAGCGCCGTCCATCTGAGCAGCACCTGTGATCATGTTCTTGATGTAGTCGGCATGGCCGGGGCAGTCAACGTGAGCATAGTGACGAGTCTCTGTCTCATACTCAACGTGAGCTGTGTTGATTGTAATACCACGCTCTCTCTCTTCGGGAGCCTTATCGATGTTTGCATAGTCAACGAAATCAGCGCCGCCCTTCATAGCGAGGGTCTTTGTGATAGCAGCTGTAAGTGTTGTCTTACCATGGTCAACGTGTCCGATTGTACCAATGTTTACATGGGGCTTACTACGGTTAAATTTTTCTTTTGCCATTGGATATTCCTCCTAACGTAAATTACGAAATTAACTATGCGTTATGCACAGTGTTATTTTATCAATTTTATCTTTAAAAAGCAAGAGCTTTTTAAAAAATATTAGTCTTTTGAACGGCTCGAAATAATATCGTCCGAAATAGACTTGGGAACTGCCGTATAATGGCTGGGTTCCATTGCATACTGACCGCGTCCCTGTGTTTTGGAACGAAGTGCGGTAGCATAACCGAACATGTTTGCAAGCGGAATGTTTGCATTAACCTGAACGGCGCCGACTCTTGTCTCTGAGCCGAGAATCATGCCGCGGCGTGAGTTAACGTCGCCCATAACATCGCCGAGATACTCGTCGGGAACGATAATAGCAACCTTCATGATGGGCTCCATAAGAACGGGAGCGGCTTTCTTCATAGCATCTTTGAATGCCATTGAACCGGCAATCTTAAACGCCATTTCGGAAGAGTCGACCTCGTGATAAGATCCATCGTAAAGAGTAACCTTAACGTCAACAACAGGATAGCCTGCCAAAACGCCGGACTGCATTGCGCCCTCAACACCTGCCTGAACAGCGGGGATATATTCCTTGGGAATAACACCGCCGACAATGGCATTGACAAACTCAA
>OLXK01000951.1_pt1 | contig 23743 bp, 18 predicted proteins | sample 1674321 | NCBI WGS metagenome assembly OLXK01 (sample SAMEA103958162, study PRJEB25191) | human gut metagenome | reverse complement strand
AGCGAACCCGAGAAGTGCTGTCCGACAAACAGAACTATCGGTAGCTTGCTATCGTGGTCTAAGCTGAATGATATTGCAGAAGTACATCAAATACAAAACTTTTTCTACAAACTTAATCCACTTCCTTCGGGCAGTGGATTTTTTCGTCAGTAAACCGCTTGTATCATCAATTCATTATCATACACAAAAATTGCTCCCGACATAAAGACGAGAGCAATCATATTAACTTAATTATCAGTTGCCTCTGTTGTTCAGAAGTGCCGAAAGCTCCGTGAAAGGATCGTCATCGCCGGACTCCCCTGCATTTGCAGGTGTTTCGGGGAAAATAAGAGATTCCGAGAAAGAGTTATCCGCTGATTTTTCCGAGCCTGTATCCTCTGTGGGAGTAGAAGCGAGAACTGTCTTTGCTACAGCCTCATCCGATGTAATCATAGAATGACCCTCGCTGTCCTTAAAGCAGGTAGCGATAACGGTAATAACCATCTCATCCTTCAGATCGCTGTCAAAGTCAACACCGTGTATAACCTGTACATCCTTTGAAGCCGACTGTGTAAGTAACTGCATTACCTTTTCAGCGTCATCAAGAGGTGTATCCTCAGACATAGTAAGATTAACAAGCAGCTTTCCTGCATTCTTGATGGATGTTTCAAGCAGCGGGCTGTTAACAACCTCAGCTACAGCCTCCTCAGCTCTCGTATCACCTGAGCCGTGACCTATAGCCATATGTGCATCGCCTGCACCCTCAAGAGTAGATCTTACGTCCTCAAAGTCTATGTTGATAAAGCCATCGTGTGTGATAAGATCCGAAATACCCTTTACAGCCTGATAAAGCACATTATCCACCATTGCATAAGCCGCCTTGATAGAAATGTTCTTTTCCTTGATGGAAAGCAGCTTCTGGTTAGGCACGATTATAAGTGCGTCAACGTACTTTCTCAGCTCCGCAATGCCCTGGAGAGCAAGATTCATCTTGTACTCTCTTTCAAATTCAAAGGGCTTTGTAACTACGCCGACAGTAAGTATACCTTTCTTCTTTGCAATCTCTGCGATAACGGGAGCCGCACCTGTGCCTGTACCGCCGCCCATACCTGCGGCAACAAATACAAGAGATGCACCGTTCAGTGCTTCCTCAATATCATCGCTGTTTTCCTTTGCAGATTCAGCCGCAACGGGAGGCTTTCCGCCCGCACCACGACCCTTGGTGGTCTTTCTGCCTATCTGCACACGCTCCATAGCACTACCGTCCTTAGCCTTAAGTGCCGCTACATCCGTGTTTACTATGATAAAGTCAACGCCTTCGACGTTGTTTCTGACCATGTTCTCTACTGCGTTTCCGCCGCCGCCGCCAACGCCTACAACTTTTATCTTGACGTCACGCTCAAACTCTTCTTCATCGAATTCAAAGCTCATTTTTGCATTCCTCCGTTTTATTTACAGATAAAACTGTCTACTATAATATTTTAACAGATTCGTATTGTAATTGCAAGCGTTTTGCTAAAAAATATCATCATAATTTGAATAACGCTTTAAAATTACCACAATATCTTGCGTTTTTAACTCTTATTCGGCAGGTTCTTCGGGATCTGTAGTATCTCCCGGAACTGCTTCGGGTTCGGATGATATTTCGCCGCCGCTGTTTGTGTTGCCTCCGCTCGTATCATCCTTACTGCTTGCGTCGTCATAATCGGGTCTGAATGTGACCTTCATATTATATGCGTTTTCGCTGAGCTGCGAAAGAATAAGAGTTCCCTTTTCACCGTCAAACTCGCCCTTTTCGATAAGATTCTTCGCCACCGTCAGTTTAAGTGCGGCGTCTGTGACATCGCCAAGTTCAAGCGTCAGCTTGTTGTCATAAGTGAGTTTGATGCTGTATATACTTGTAATATCTATCGTTGTGATGTGATCGCTTATTCCTACATCCTTGCAAAGCCCGATAAGCATAAATACATTTTCGTATTTCTGCTGAGCCTCATATTCGTCCTCATCGTCGATTCCGTCATACGTCTTGACCGCCCTTAACAGCTTGCTCAGCATATTTCTGCTGCCCTCATCTGTAACCGACAAAAAATCTCCCGATGAAGCATATTCAGGATCGAAGCCCGTCACCACAACGCATTTCTTATCGGGTGTTTTAAGATTAGCGTTCATTATTCTGCCGTTCTCGCTTACGAGATAATAAACATTGTTTTTCTTTACATTCGCTATTGCGGTTGCAGGATTCAGGTTAATTTCAAGCGCACAGGTGAATATATTACGTCTGACCTCGACCTTGTCTACATAAGGGAGCTTGTCGATAAGCCGCTGTCTTACCGCACCCACATCCATAAGTATCAGATTATCTCCAGTGTTTACCCCTGCGGCGTCTATTATCTGCTGTTCGGTATACACCGTGTCGCCTGTTATCCTGTACTTTGACAGATTGAACAGCACGGTCGTCGAAAGCACCGCCAGTATTACTGCCGCCAGAATACCGAATATCACATAATATACAATGTACGCCGAAAGGCGCTTCCTGCGTTTCTTTTCTTTCCTGTCCGACTTCGAACGCGGCTTGTTGCGCAGTACCCTGTTTTGTATATCCACAGGCTTCACTACAGGAATATCGGTGCGTGTATTTTCGCTTAAAAAGCTCGGCATCGGGCTGTCCTGCCTATCAGGACGGGCTGTTTTGTTATCCGTCCGCTCCTGCCTGTTATAAGCCGCAGGCTGTTTTCTTGTATCATTTTTCTTTTTCGCCTGCTTTACCGCTTTTTTGTCTGCTTTTTTCTTATCGCTCTTTTTTTCTGCTTTGCTGTTATTGTTTTCGGGTACGGGTGCGGGTATCGGCTGTCTTGTGTCGGGCTTGCGGTTCTTTGCCGAAGGCGGCATTTCTGTCCACATACCGCTTTTATCTCTTTTTATTGTGTCAGCCATTTTCGCACCTCCTTCTTTTAAATTCTTCTGATGTCTGCTCCCACGCTGTAAAGCGATTTCTCTATTGCCTCATATCCTCTGTCGATATGCGATATACCGCCTATTGTCGATGTTCCTTCCGCACACAGAGCCGCAATAACCAGTGCCGCCCCTCCTCTGAGATCTGGAGAAACCAGCTCCGCCGCAGAAAGACGTCGTACTCCCTGCACCACAGCAACTCTGCCCTCCGTCTTGATTTTAGCCCCCATACGAAGAAGCTCGCTCACATGACGATAGCGGTTATCGAATATATTTTCCACAAACACCGCAGTTCCGTCCGCCACAGTGCATACAGCCATAAGCGGCGCCTGTGCGTCTGTCGGGAAATACGGATACGGCATCGTCCTTATAGTATGCGGGGCCTTCAGCCTTTCCGGCGCTTTGATATAAATGCTGTCCTTGCCGAATGAATATACCCTGCATCCCATTTCCTTAAAAACCGGTACGACAGCCCCGATATGCCCAATATCCGCACCGCTCAAGATAAGCTCACCGCCTGTGACAGCCGCACAGCACATATAAGTCACCGCCGCTATCCTGTCGGGCATTACGCTATGCTCCGCTCCGCAGAGCTTTTCCTTGCCTCTGATAACTATCCTGTCAGTGCCTGCACCGCTTATTTGCGCTCCGCAGGCCGTCAGAAATCCCGCAAGGTCGGTTATCTCAGGCTCTTTCGCCGCACCTTCCACCACAGTAACACCGTTTGCGGTCACCGCCGCAAGCATAATATTCTCTGTAGCACCAACCGACGGGAACGAAAGCGATATTTCCGTGCCATTAAGCCCTTTAGGCGCCGAGCAGTCAAGAAAACCGTGCGTTTCCTCAATCACCGCACCCATACTGCGAAGTGCCGACAGGTGCAGGTCTATAGGTCTCGGTCCCAGTTCGCACCCTCCGGGATATGACATTCTGCAATGCCCCGTCCTGCCAAGCACAGAGCCGAGAAAAACTATTGAAGAACGCATTTCACGCATCAGCCTTACCGGTATCTCACAGTTGCCTATAGCACAAGCGTCCGATATAACGGTACTGCCGCTGCGCCTGCATTTTACACCTATATGCGAAAGTATACGCAGAGCCGCATCAACATCGGTAAGTCTGGGACAGTTATGTATTACACTTTCCCCGTCTTTTATCAGCACCGTTGCCGCAAGTATCGGCAGTGCCGCATTCTTCGCACCGTGGAGCGAAAGTTCGCCCTCGATTTTGCGGCCGCCGTTTATTATCAGCTTCTGTTTATCCAAATTATCACCCTCTCATAGCTTTTCTTCATATTATGCTACTGAGGATAATAAGGTGAAATCTTTACTTTATTCCCATAAGCTCCGTTATCTCACGGAGTATTATGCCTGCCGCATCACGCTTCGACAGCTTTGCGGCATTTTCGCTCATCAGCCTGAGAAGCTCGGGATCGTCCGCAAGCCTGTTCACAGTGTCGATAAGCACACTTCCTGTAAGCTCCTTGTCGTCAATTATCCTGCCTGCGTTTGCATTCTGCAGTGTAAGCGCATTGTAATACTGGTGATTTTCAGCCGCATACGGATACGGTATAAGCACCGATGCCCTGCCTATCGCCGTTATTTCCGTCAGCGTCATCGCTCCGGCTCTTGTTATAATAAGGTCGCTTGCGCACATACAGGTGTACATATTGTCAATATATTCCTTTATGATAAAGTGGGGATTTCCTGCGTCCACCCCGTTATCCGCAAGGCTTTGCATAAACGTATCCCTGCCGTGCTTTCCGTAGCCGTGTATGTGATTTATGTTACCCTTTTTCTGCTCATAAGCAAGCAGCTGTACAACCGCCTCATTGAGCCTTGAAGCGCCCTGGCTTCCTCCTGCGGAAAGTATAGTCAGACAATCGGGAAGACCGAGCCTTTTCCTTGCCGCAGACTTTTCCTCTATCGGAATATTGTTTCTCAGCGGATTTCCCGTTACCACGCATTTTTTGCATTCGCCAAGATGCTTTTTTGCATCTTCCGTACCGAGCATCACAAGGTCAGCCTTCGGCGCAAGCATCTTTACCGATACTCCGGGGAGCGAATTGCTCTCGTGCAGAGCCGTCTTGATTCCGCATTTTATCGCCGTTTTCAGCACCGTACCCGTGACATATCCGCCCGTTCCGATAACAAGGTCGGGTGAAAAATCGTCAAATATCTTTTTAATACGCTTTCCTGCGCTGAGATAATAATGCACAGCCTGCACATTCAGCTTTATATTGTGCGGTGTCAGCTTACGCTGGATACCTGCCATTTTTACCGATGCAAAATCATATCCCGCCTTTTTCACAAGCTTTGCTTCAAGCCCGTCGGGAGAGCCGATAAACAGTATATTTGTATCGGGAAATACTTCCTTCAGCTTATCCGCTATGGCAAGCGCCGGGTTTATATGTCCGCCCGTACCGCCTGCGGCAAATGCAACATTCATATTCTTTTCCTTTCACAAGCAGTAAATCAGGTGTTTGCGTCTTTGGATATACTGAGCAGTATCCCTACCTCAGCCAGCTGTGTCAGCAATGCGCTTCTGCCGTAGCTGAAGAACGGGAGCGAAATACCGGTATTCGGTATCGCATTGCAGGCAACCGCTATATTAAGGATAGCCTGCAAGCCTATCTGCAAAGTAATTCCGAATGCCACCAGTGAGCCGAACTTATCCTTTGCCCTTGCCGCAATGAAAAACCCTCTCACCTCAAAAAGCACAAACAGAAGAATTACCGTCATACCGCCGAAGAATCCAAGCTCCTCGCATATTATCGAGAAAACAAAGTCGTTCTGGCTTTCGGGCAGGTAGTAATATTTCTGCCTTGAGTTTCCGAGTCCCAGTCCGAACAGGTTGCCCGAACCTATAGTTATAAGCGACTGCGAAGTCTGATAAGTCGATTTTCCCATATCCGAGAAAGGATCAAGCCAGCCCTGCACTCTTTCCGTTATATAGTCCCACTGTACAACGTAGTACATTATAAGCACTCCGACTACGGCAAGCACGGCAAGCAGGATCAGACCCTTTGCGTTGCACTCACCGACTATCATCATTGCGTATATCAGCACGCAGAAGATTATCATAGCGGAAACGTGTCTTTGCTCATAACAAAGCACACATATAATTCCCATAAGGCAAAGATACAGCAGACAGCCGAGTATTCTTTCCTTCCTGCGTTCGTAATTTCTCTGAAGGAGATACGCTACAAGCAGGATAGATGCTATTTTCAAAAGCTCCGATGGCTGTATCTGCACGCCCGCTATAGTTATCCATCTCTTAGCGTCCGCAACAGCGTCGCCCTTGAAGATAACCAGTATCATAAGTATAACGCTGAATCCGAAAAACACCATTGCAGGATTAAGACCGTTGCCGTTGTCAAAATCCTTATTTTTGCCGATCATTTTGAACGGCCTTGCCCACATACGATAATCTATGCGTGACAGAATTATCATCACGACAAATCCGACCACCGCCGCAACAAGCTGTTTTTGTGCGTAGGCAAAGCTGTTGCCTTCCTCCTGTAAAGCGTAAGCGTAGCTTGCGGAGGACATCATGATAATACCCATAACAAGCAGTATTATCACTACAGTGAACAGCGGCATATCGAATCTTCCCCGCTTTGCATTCGGAACATATTCCATTACCGGTGCGGCGGGAAGATTTTTCCACCACTTTTTGAATCTTCCGCTTTTGTGCTTCTTTTCTTTTCTGATTCTCTTTTCCGGAGCAGGTTCAGCCTTTTGCTCCGGTATTGTTTCCCTTACGGGCGGAGTAAGCTGTATTCTTTCTGCTCTGTGTCTTTTTGAGGGATCATTCTTTTTACTTCCGTTATTATTTGCGTTGCTGTTATGTGTATCGTCACGCAGCTTGTCAATGTGTCGCTTTCCGTCTGTGTCACGGATATTCTGCTCATACATTGCTTTTCGCTGCTCATAGCTAAGACCTTTTTTATCCGACACGGACAATCCCCCTTTCGATATTTTTTTATCAGTTGCCGAAATACTGCAGTAATACTCCGACTACGCAGGCAAACAGCTCTATAGCCGAGAACACCATTACGATCTTGCCCTCTTTCCAGCCGCTCATCTCGAAGCTGTGATGTATAGGTGTCATCTTGAAAAGGCGCTTGCCCTTTGTCAGCTTATAATAAGTCATCTGTATCATAACCGAAAGTGCTTCCCAGATATACACCGCACAGCAGATGACCATTACGAATTCCGTTCCCGTGCCTATTCCGACAGCGGTAACTATACCGCCTAAGAACATTGAGCCCGTGTCGCCCATCATTACCTTCGCAGGATGAAGATTCCACACCATAAAGCCAAGACAGCCGGCACCTGCCGCCGCCGCAACAAGTCCCATCTCCCCCATACCTACAAGCGAGCAGATAAGCACATACGCACCGCAGTAAACAAGCGTTACCGATGAGCAAAGCCCGTCAATTCCGTCTGTAAGATTGACCGCATTTACAAGATACAGTATGCCGAGTCCCATTACTATATAGTAGAAGATTCCGAAATCCACCTGTCCTAAAAACGGGAAATTGATAACAGTAGAGGTATCTCCTGCGATAACGTGAGAGGTAAAGAATGCGGCGATGATAAGCACCTGCATTATTATCTTCTGCATGGGCTTCAGACCCTCGTTCTGCTTCTTCTTTACCTTTATAAGATCATCCACAAATCCGACAAAGCCGAACAGCAGAGCCATTATAACGGCTGATATCGCCTTTGCGAGCTTCTGCGAGCCTGCATCGTCCATATTTATCGCACCGCTTGCCCACATTATCGCAATGCCTGCCGCAAACGAGATAACAACGCCTGCGATGAACATAACGCCGCCCATTGTAGGCGTGCCGTTTTTCGACTTATGCCAGGCAGGACCTATATCAAGTATCGTCTGACCGAATTTCAGCTTTCTCAGTGCAGGTATTGCCACAAATCCGAGCAGTGCAGTAATTCCAAAGCAAAGCACTGCGGTTATAACGGTAGCGGGAATATTCATAAATCAGTTTTCCTTCCTCTTCATTATATCTTTAACTATTTCCTTCTCGGAAAACGGCAGATACTCGTCACCGATTATCTGATAGGTTTCGTGACCCTTGCCGCAAAGGATTATAACATCATCCTTACGGGCGGTATCAAGCGCATAGGCTATAGCTTCACGTCTGTCTGTGATACATCTGCACGGCTTTTTACCGCTTATGCCCGTCATTACCTCCCTGATTATTTCATCGGGATTCTCGTGAGCCGGATTATCGGAGGTGATAACGAGAATATCTGCGTTATCCTCTGCCGCCTTTGCCATCATCGGACGCTTTTCCTTGTCCCTGTCGCCTGCCGCACCGAACACGCAGATAAGTCTGCCCTTCGTCAAAGGTTTAAGCGTTGACAGCACCTTTATAAGTGCGTCGTCGGTATGAGCATAGTCTGTTATTACGGTAAAATCGCCTCTGTAGACAACGTTCATTCTGCCGTCAACACCGTCAAGATCCGAAAGTGCCTTTGCACATTCCGTCATATCAAATCCGAGAGCCGTCACCATCGCTATGGCACACAGCGAGTTCTGAACGTTATACAGCCCCGTCATATTCATATCAACACGGCAAGCGGTTTTCTCACGCTCGTTTACAAGCATATACGAGCATCCCGTTGCATTCATCCTGATAAATTCCGCATGATAATCGGCATTGCCTTCGGCACTGTAGGTTACCGCAATATCGGAAAACTCCTGCGCAAGCCTTTTGCCGTAATCATCGTCAATGTTTATGACAGCGGTTTTGCACATTGTGAAAACACGCCGTTTTGCCTGAAAATAATTCTCCATCGTACCGTGATAATCAAGGTGATCACGGGTAAGATTCGTAAATCCTGCGACCGCTATCCTTTCATCGCCTATACGGTACTGGTCAAGAGCCTGCGAGCTTGCCTCCATAACGCAGTAATCTGCGCCGTTGCTCACCATTTCTCCAAGCCACGAATACAGAACAGTCGCTCTCGGTACGGTAGGAGTGCCGTGCTGTGACGGCTTAAGCTTGCCCGAACAGGTATCGTTTCCCGCCGTGCCTACACATCCGCACTTCTTGCCGAGCGTGGTAAGAATATGCTTTACAAAATGCGCCGTAGTGGTCTTGCCGTTCGTTCCCGTGACCGCAAGCAGTCCGAGCTTCTCCGAAGGCTTACCGTAAAAGCTGTTCAGCAGCCTTGCAAGGCACAGCCTCGTGTTATCTGTAACAAGCTGTTTTCCGCACTTTATATCGTGGTCGGTGACTATCATAACAGCACCCTTTGAAAGCATTTCAGCCGCAGCGCTGTGACCGTCAAACCTTGCGCCCTTTACACAGACAAATATACTGCCCTGCTTTACCTCTGCGGTGTTGTCGGTAACACCCGTTACAACCGCATTTTGGGTCCCTGCCTTTTCAGCTTCGGGACAAATTTCATACAGCCTGATAAATACCCACTCCTGTCAGAAAGATCGAATAGCCGAGAGCATCAGCCCGTTTCGTTGTTTACAAGGAAATTGACCTCTATAACAGATCCTCTGTATACCACCAGTCCGGAATTAACGCTCTGGCTTACCGCCTTTGCTTCGCTTCCTGTTGCCGCACCGGTAATACTTATGTTGAGTCCTGCCTCGCTCAGTGCCTTGTTTGCTTCTTCGACCGTCATTCCTATTACATTCGGCACAGTAGACATTCTGTAATCCGATAACGGAATATCTCCCATATACAGCATTACCGTGCTTCCGCTCGGCATAACCGTACCTGCCGACGGCACCTGACCTGTTACTTCTGTACCGTCCGTACTGCCTATGTACTCTGCTTTAAGTCCTGCGGCTGTAAGCTGTGCCTCCGCTCTTATACTGTTATATCCTCCGACCCACGGAACAGTAACATCCTGCTGTGCAAGCTCGTCAGCCGTATACTGAGGATATATTCCCATATATTCAAGGCCTTCCTTGAACACAGCCGATACTACGGGCGCCGCAATAGCACTTCCGTAGATATATCCCGATGTAGGCTCGTCGCATACGACAAGCATAACATATTCGGGGTCGTCTATCGGCACTATGGCGCAGAATGTCGCAACATATCTCAGTTCCGGTGTCTTTCCGCTGTTGTAATCGTCTATCTTCTCTGAAGTACCGCTCTTGCCGCCTATGCGATAGCCGCTCATATATGCGTTACCGCCGCCGTTTGCGGTTACAACGTCCTCAAGTATCTTACGCATCGTTGCGCTTGTTTCTTCACTTATTACCTGACGTCTTACCACCGTCTGTGCAGACTTCACGACATTTCCGTCACTGTCTATTATCTTATCCACAACATAGGGTGTGACGAGCTTACCGCCGTTTACGACAGCAGCCGCCGCTGTAACCATCTGTATGGGCGTAACCTTGGTCGTCTGACCGAATGCCGAGCTGGAAAGCTCAACTATTCCCATGTCCGATTCCTTGACATACAGTGAATCTGCCTCGCCCGGCAGATCTATTCCCGTCTTTTCGGTAAAGCCGAATGCCTCGAAATATTTGCTGAACTTCTCCACTCCGAGAAGCTGACCTATCTTTATAAACGCAGGGTTACACGAGCGGATCATCGCTTCTGTAAGATTTGATACGCCGTGACCGCCAACGTTCCAGCATCTGATCTTCGTTCCCGCAACATCAGCAATGCCCGAACATTCGAATGTGCTGTCAAGCGATACGACTTCCTCCTCAAGTGCCGAAGCGCAGGTGAACATCTTGAATACCGAACCCGGGATATACAGTTCACTTACTGCCTTGTTCTGCCACTGCTTTCCCCATATCTCCTGCTTTTTAGCAAGTATTTCTTCCTCGGTCTTCTTGTCAGCCGACATCTTGGCAAGCGTCAGCCTGTCGCTTTCAAAGTAAACATTTGACGGATCGTTCGGATCGAATCCGGGTGATGTCGCCATTGCCACAATAGCGCCCGTTTTCGCATTCATAATAATTCCTGTACTGCGGTTTGCCAGCTTATGCTGTGAAACCGTGATTTCAAGATTCTTTTCAAGATAATACTGAAGCGTTTCGTCAATAGTCAGTACAAGGCTGTTGCCGTCCTTTGCCGAATAGCGTGCGGAATAGTCATAAGGCATTGCGTTTCCGTGAGCGTCGGTTGTTGTGATAACTCTGCCGTCCGTACCCTTAAGATACGAATTGTAGTACGCCTCGATGCCGTAGCCCTCTTCATTCTCGTTTACAAATCCCAGAACGCTTGCCGCAAGAGTTCCGTTAGGATAGCTCCTCTCGCTGTTTTCAACAGTGTAAACGGAATAACGGTTAAGGTTGTTTTTCAGCACAAAGTTGTTGATTTTTTCAACGGTACTGCGGTCCACCTTCTTCTTGACCACATAATAGCGTGAAGAAGTGTCCTTGCACGCTTCAGTCAGCGTTTCATATTTAACGCCGAGTATGTCGCTTATACCCTTGCATATAAACTCACGGTTCTCAGGCTCGTTTTTTTCAATGTCGCCCGGTGATATGATAACATCCCACACAGTAGTGCTTTGAGCCAGCACCTTGTTGTTGCGGTCATATATCGTTCCACGTTTCGCCTTTATGTCAAAACTGCTCTGTTGCTGATCGGTAGCCATCGCAGACAGCTCCTTGCTGTCAATGACTGAAACCTTGAACAGCACACCGCTGACAATGCCGGTGATAGCTATGCACAATATCATCAGAATTGCCAGTATGCGTTTTTTCATGCCTTGCGTGAGCTTTAAGTCCATAGATTTCTCCTTGCCGGTAAAATGAGATAACGGCAAAAGCCGCCGGTGATCCAAGCAATTAAAATTACTTTCGATAAAAAAGCATTATCCTTTCCTCGTAAACACAACCGTATCAACGTGGAAAGGAGCCCTGCTTGTTCATTTATATGCCCTAAAATCCGAGATATTCTAAAATCCCGTTGAACCAGTCCTGAACAGCGACAAAGATATTACCATTATCATTCTTCGCTGTTTCGGTCATATTTCCGGTATTCATCTCAACGTATCTTTCCTGCGATGCGCTGACCTTCTGCATACCGAGTTCGCTTACTGCGTATTGTTCTACATTCTCAAGCGAAACCGATCCGCTGAGTTGATTGCTCAGTGCGGTATTTATGCTCTGTGCGTCCGATAACGCCTGCGTTTCGTTGCTTATCTTCAGATTGACCTCGCTGAGTGCGGCCTTGCTGTATAAGAACATTACAAACACTGCGAGGAAAACTGCGCCTATTACTGCCACTGCCACAGGTCTGCCCGATTTTGCAACGGAAGACGTAGCGACCTTAAGCTCCGGTTTCTTTTCGGGAATCTGCTGTTCTTTTCTTTTTGACGTGTCGAACAAGGACATATCATAAGCCGTACTTGTTCTGTTGTGCGGTGTTGTCATTATTATTCCCCCTTATTAAAGTTTCTCTATTACTCTGAGTTTTGCACTCCTTGAACGGTTGTTCATCTCAAGTTCTTCTTCGCTTGCGGTTACCGGCTTTCTGTAAACCGTTCTGCCTCTCGGCTTCTTTCCGCATACGCAAACGGGAAAATCCGGCGGACAGGTACAGCCTGTGCAATATTCTCTGAATGTATTTTTTACTATCCTGTCCTCTATCGAATGGAAGGTGATAATTGCGAGCCTTCCTCCCGCCGAAAGCCTTTCAAAAGCCTCCGACATTCCTTTTTTCAGTTCGTCAAGCTCACCGTTTACTTCTATTCTTATCGCCTGAAAGGTCTTTTTGCAAGGGTTCTTCTCCTTGCGGACCTTCAGCGGTACGTTTCTTTTTACTATCTCCGCAAGCTCCAGCGTTGTCTTTATCGGTGCGGTTTCTCTCGCTTTAAGTATACCGCCGACTATTCCGTGTGCGAATTTCTCCTCGCCGTATTCAAAAAGTATCTTTTCCAGCTGTTCCTTGCTGTATTCGTTAACAACATCATAGGCGCTCAGCCCGCTCTTGCTCATTCTCATATCAAGAGGTGCGTCCTCGTGATAGGAAAATCCTCTCTCAGCCGTATCAAGCTGATATGATGAAACTCCGAGATCCATCAGCACCCCGTCAACCTTGCCGACTCCGATTTCGTCAAGACTTTCGTCAAACGTCGAAAATTTCCTGTTGATAAGCGTGTGCGGATAATCCTTCAGCTTTTCCTCCGCCGCCTTTACAGCGTCGGGATCACGGTCAAAGCCGATAAGCCTGCCCGTCGTAAGACGCTTTGCTATCTCGGACGAATGTCCCGCAAAGCCTGTCGTACAGTCAACATAAATACCGTCGGGCTTTATATCAAGCGATTCTATCGTTTCACTCAGCAAAACGGGTATATGAATTGGTTTTTCGCTCATATTTCCTCCCGTTTATATTCCAAGCTCAAGCGCAAGCTCTGTCAGATCTTCGTTGTTTGTGTTCTCGTTGAACTTTACCCACGAAGCTTTATCCCATATTTCCGCAGTACCTTCAAGTCCGACTACCACAACATCAGCGGTCAGCGTTGCGTACTCTCTGAGCGGCTGAGGAACAGAAACTCTTCCCTGCTTGTCCGCCGAAATCTCATAAGCACTGCCGAATAAGAATCGTTTTATACTTTGAGTTTTCACCTGCGGAAGTTCATTTATTCTGGCAACCAGCTTCTGCCAGTCCTCTTTTGAATACACCTTTATGCAGGCTGTACCTATTGTTTTCGCAAGGACAAGATCGTTTCCCATTTCTTCACGGAGTTTAAGCGGTATGTTCATTCTGCCCTTTGCATCAAGTGTAGATTTGAATTCGCCTATCACGAGCCTGTCCCTCCTTTCACAAAAAGATACGCCGAAGAGGTGCGACCCCGCACATTTTTCAGAAAAGTTGAATTTCAATGAAAAATAAGTGTCCAAAGCCCCACCAAAGTGTCAAAAAGTGTACATTTATATTATACAGCCCACAGCAAGAAATTTCAAGTGGAAATTTTATCATTTGCTCCAAAAAAGTATCTAAATGCAGTTTTTGAATTTAGTATATTTTGCACAAAAAACAGCCCTTGAAACAAGGGCTGAAGATGATATTTATTGTTACTTTTCAACATATTGTACTTCTTGAAGCAACAGCAACAAGATATAGAGAAAGCGGTGCTTGTGACACAAAATCACAGCTTCCTGCAAAAAGATTTATTTTTTTCTGCGGACATACGTCACATACTTAAACGGGTATTTCTCACCGGTGACGATCTCCTCTTCGTTTTCCTTCTCCCATTCCGGATTATTATCAAGATTCGGGAAGAATGTATCCGCCTCAAAGCTGTGAAGGATTTTTGTTATATGTGCCTTTTCGCAATAAGGCAGAAGCTGTTCATATACGCTTCCTCCGCCAAGCACGAATATCGGCTTATCCGCCGTTTTCGAATACTCTAAAAATTCGCCCACACCGGTAAAGCACTTAATTCCGGGATAATTTTCCGGATGGTGCGTGATTATAAGGTTCTCCCTGTCCGGAAGAGGTCGCTTAGGAAAGCTCATATAGGTCTTGCTTCCCATAACTATTATGTTTCCGACCGTCATAGCCTTCAGCCTTTTCAGATCCGGCGAAAGATGTGCGAGCAGATCGCCGTCCTTGCCTATCCCGTAGTTTTCATCTACCGCTACAATAATTTCCATCTTAAAAATCCTTTCATTATGCCGTTATCGGCTTTTATTTGGTTGTTCTTACATTGATATAAGTATATCCGCCGTTGGATGTTTTCCTGTTTATTACCTTATATGCCCTTATCCTGAATCTATAGGCTGTGTTGCGGCTCAATTTTGACACTGTGCAGCGCACATTTTTATTGCCCGACACAGCAGCCACCTGCACCCATTTTCCGCCCTTATACTGTTCCAGCTTGTAGCCTGTCGCAGTGGAGTTCTTGCTCCAGCCGAGCGTCACCGTACTGCTTGTACGCCTTGACGCTTTGAACGATGAGACATTTGTCGGGGAAGTCAGCGTATTATATTTGGTATATCCGCTGTGCGCTGTGGCATTTCCCGATGTTTTATATGCTCTTATGCGGAAGCTATACGCTGTTGCGGCTGTCAGCCCCGTTACCTTGTAAGAGGTTGCGCTGTTGCTGTTTATCTGTGCCACCTGCACCCATTTTCCGCCCTTGTATTGTTCCAATTTATAGCCTGTCGCAGTGGTGTTCCTGTTCCAAGAAAGCGTTATTGAGCTTGTTGTTCTTGCAGTACATCTGAAATTGCCGACATTCACAGGAAGCGTTTCAACACTTGTATAGGTGTATGAGCTGACTGACGAGCTGTTATACGCTTTTATGCGGAAACGATATGCCGTACCTGCGCTCAGCGAACCGGTTTTACAGGATACAGTCGTATTTGAGGCAATATCTGCAATTTTTATCCATTTCCCGTCAGAATAGCGTTCAATTATATATCCCGTTGCGAAATTATTCACACCCCACGAAAGCGTAACCGTATTACTCGTTCTTTGAGTACACGACAGCTTATCCACAGGCAATATACCGCCGATTTTCAAAACAAGCGACGTACTTATACCGTTTATTTTTGCAGGCAGTGTGACAGTACCCGCCGCCCACGGCCGAGCGTTTTGCATATCGCTTATTTCAAGCCTACAGTGCAGCTTGGCGCAAAGCTCGCCTATCGGATAATCCGCCGTACTTCCGTTTGTATAAACGACCTTCGCCCTGATTTTCGTTTCATTGTAAATAAATCTGAAATATGTACTGCCGTTGCTTTTCTTTGCATAGTACCCGTCATTTCCCGCTGTAAGCGAATCCGCACCGCCGGTCATATACAGCGATACGCTCTTTACCGGATTTTCGATAACGTTGAACGAAAACTCCGCCGTAACTCCGCCTACAGTGCAATAACCCGTGTTAGCACCCACAGAGAGTGCCTTATCCCCTTGCGAAAACTTAGGCTCATACCCCGTTATCTGCATTAAATCGGCGGCGGTACAGCTGACCGTCGTACCGTCCGTGTAGATTATTTTTACGTTGTAGTCATATCCTGCGAGGTCATATTCAAAGCGTTGCGATATGTTGCCGTTCTCGTCAGCGACCACCCTGTAATCGCCCTTAACGTTATAGATTGCATTGATAGTGTACATCGGAGTGACCGACAGCGACTTTATCCTTGTTGCCGCTACCGTGAAAACCGCTTTTGCGCTTTTCGTGCCGAGCGTATATGTTACGGTGTGCCGACCGTTCCCCCACACACTTTCACTCTGCCCGTCCGAAATAACAAGCGGAGCTCCGAGCGTAGCAGTCAGTGCGGTTATCTCGCTTCCTGTATAGCTTCTGCTGTAACCGCCGTAGTCTACCGTCAGTTTTATTTTATCATAATCGTAAACGTCATAATAGCTTATCTGACTGTATTTACCCGTACTGTCGTCATAACGGTAGACAGTGCGCCTGTCCGAAACATCAAGCACAGATCGTATCGGTGTCACGCTTATTGACGCTACCGCATCCGCCGCATAAGCCCTGCCGTCATCGTCCTGCATAGCAAACAGCGATACCGCCGTAATAAAAATCACGGCGGTGGCAAAATATGACATTACTTTTATCAGATTTTTCACGCTATACATATTTTACTTTTCTTTCGGGAAATCACTTGCTCTTTACCAGTCCTAAAATATCGCCTAACTTAAGTCTGTTGCCGGTGTGCAGTATTATCTGCTCATACACACGGGCAACCAGCAGTGCCATAAGCACCACGAACACACACAGTACCAGTACGGCAAGAAGCGCCTGAGGTATATCTATCGCCCCTGTCAGCAGTGCCGAGGGGATCGAGAACGGCGAGGAAATCGGCAGATAGTATGATACAAGCGCCATCGTGTTTGCCTCTCCGCCCATCGAGGACGGGAAATAAGCAAGATAGAAGCCGAGTACACCTATTATTGACATAGGCTGCATTGCGGCATTGAGATCCTCCATTCTGCTGACCGTAGCGCCTATAAGCCCTGCGATAAGTGCAAAGAATATAAATCCCACTATGAACACGACTATAATAAGCAAAATTACAACAGGCGAGAATCCGCCGAGTGCATTTCCGACTTCATTCATAAGCTGACTTGTAACAGCTCCCGTTTCTTCAGACGAGCCTATGATTGACGATGACAAAGGCGTTGAAACAACGATTCCGAGTATGCCCGATACAATGATCATCATAAACTGTATCAGCGCAAGCGAGCCCATAGCAAGTATCTTGCCGATAATTATCGCAAGCGGTCTTACAGATGTCAGCAGAAGCTCCATTACCTTCGATGTCTTTTCCTGCGCTATCGACTGTGCGACCATCTGACCGTAAATAAAGATAAGCATAAACAGTACGATAGAGGACAGCATAGGCAGTACCATTTTCACCACAAAGCCGAAGTCATTTTCGGTAGGCTCTCCCGCAACCGACTGGTAGACCGAAACCGTCTTGTTGGCAGCCGCAATCTGCTCGTCGGTAAGCCCTGCCCTTGACAGCCTTACACTGTCAAAAACGCTTTTAAAGGTTTCACCGAAGCTGTTCGCCGTACCCGATGACACCGATTCATCATCCGGACGTGATGCGTAAATATCATACCCGATTTTGTTTTCCCTGATAACTATCAGCAGGGACTTGTTTTCACCCTTAACCCTTTCGGTAAGCGACTGAATATCTGCGTCCTTGCCGCAATCATTGATTTTTACGCCAAGCCCGGATAAAAAGCCCTCATAATCCTTGCCCGTTGTTATTCCCGTCGTATCGGCAAAATATACCGTGCCGACGAGCGCTTCCCCGTCACCCGTTATATCCCCGTCATCCGACGTTGACCGGCTTCCGATAAGCGCAGGGAGAACTCCAGCAAGAAGTGCAATTGCAAAAACAAGTGCAATGATGATTACCGAGCTTACCTTGAACGCCTTTGACTTTGCCGTCTGTCTGAAAGTAAAAGCAAATACGCTTTTCCAACCGTATGTACCTGTTTTCACGCCTCGTCACTCCTTCCTGCCTCTTTGTCGGCTCTTTCTATGTTCTCAACAAATATTTCATGCAGGCTCGGCTCACGAAGCTCATAACGCACAAGCGGCATTCCGCTGTCAACAATCATTTTAAGAAGCGATTTTGCCTGCTCCTCCGACTGTATTTTAAACGTGAGCTTATCGGGAGTTATCGTTTCGGGTACAAGACCGCACTGTGCGGCAAGCGGCAGTACATCGCCGTCACACTTTACCGACAGGTTCACTCTGCCGTAGCTTTTCTTTATCTTGTTAAGGTCGCCCTGCAATACCGCCGTACCGTGATGAAGTATCGTAATATCCTTGCAGAATTCTTCTATTACGGGCATCTGGTGGCAGGACATGATTATATACTTTTTCTTCTCTATCTGCTCGTTTATAACGCTCTTGAAAAGATCGGCGTTAACAGGATCGAGTCCGCTCAGCGGCTCATCAAGTATGATAAGCTCAGGGTCTGCGACAAGCGCCGCTACAAGCTGTACCTTCTGCTGATTACCCTTTGAAAGCTGCTCCGCTCTCTTGTCCTCATAGCCGCTTAGCTCAAGCCGCTTGAACCAGTACGCAAGCGACTTTTCAATATCCGCACTGCGCATACCTCTCAGCTTTGCAAAATAGGTCAGCTGTTCGCTTATCTTGTATTTCGGATAAAGCCCACGTTCTTCCGCCAGGTATCCGACTTTTTCGGTAACAGGCGATAATGCCTTACCGTTCCACAGTACCTCGCCGCTGTTGCGGCTGAGCATACCGAGTATTATTCTTATAGCGGTGGTCTTGCCTGCGCCGTTTGTTCCGAGCAAGGCATATACACCCGGCTCACTCAGTGTAAAGCTGAGCGGATGAAGCGCCGTGAAATTACCGTATTGCTTGGATATTCCGTTTACTTCGAGCGACATATCAGTATTCGTTTCCTTCCTGTATTCTGCGATAAACGCCGTCCTTGCCGTCTGTCGCATTTATTCAAGTATAACACAAAAGCCGTGATTAAGCAACATCCGGTAAATTTTACACGGAAACCGCTAACTGTTTATGTGTTATATTAACAGTATAACCACTTCAGCCCGATTTGTCAATACTGTTTCGCAAATTTTTTGAAAAACTTAATTTTTCTTTTTTCCTGCCGATATAAATTATAAGGAATATTGTATGTCGGTTACAGCTTACAATACGGTTTCACAATTAGATTAATAATCAGGAAAGGACTAACTGATATGGAAATAGCAAAGGTAGCAGAACAGGCGGCTGTCACAGCTCAGACAGCACCAAAGACAAGCGTACAGGCATCAACGGAGAAGGCAAAAAGCACCCTCACTGCCGATAACGCCGACAAATATGTAAAGAGCGAGGACACCTTCACACCCGCATATACAAAGAAATCGGCACAGAAAAAAGAGGTTGACAACGCAGACAGATCACAGTTCAGAACTGTCGCACAGTCAAAGGCAGACCACCTTGCAAGCGTAGTCGAAACTATCATCTCTCATCAGGCATCAAGCACAACAAATAAAAACACAAAGCAGATAGAGCTTTCCGATGCGCTTAAGAGCCAGATAGAAGAAGCAACAGGAAAGAAGTTCGAAAGCGAAGATGTGACCGACAAGGAAAACAGCGCTGATTACTGGGGAGCAGAAGCTACCGCCAAGCGTATGTTCGAATTTGCAAAGAATCTCGCAGGCAACGACAGCAAGTACGCCGATTCTCTCAAGGACGCTTTTATCAAGGGCTTCGGTCTTGCAGAAAAGGCTTACGGCGGCAAGGGCAAATTACCCTCTGTATGCTATGAAACATACGACAAGGTAATTGATATGTTCGACAGCTGGGGCAAGGAAAAGACAGAAGATAAGGCAGACGGTAAGGATACTGCAAAAGTAGAGGCGGGCAACAAGTCCGAATCATCTGCACAGTAAGACGTAAGGGCAGTTTCGGAGTGTCTTTGCACAGCCCACCGTCTTATATCACAACGAATAATGCTTTTACATAGTCTGAAACGGCTGTGTAAAAGCATTTTCTTTTGTAATCAGTATAGATTTCCGACATTTCTCTATGACTTTTATTTACATTTTCCGTAATATTATTACAAATTTATCTTGACATATTCTCAGAATTCTGATAAAATTTCCATAGTATTATAAGATAACTGTCGATAGAAGGTTATCTTAAGCGTATTCTATAAAACAAGAAGGGTTAGGCGGTCTGTTGGCAGACCGTTTTTCAGTTATGAAAAGATTTGATTTCAAGACACCGGTAAAAATATTCATAAAATGTGCCGCAGCCGCCGTTTTAAGCTCGGCTTTCATATTAAGCGGCTGCTCCGATAAAAGCGCTGTATCGTCAGACGCTCTGCCTGAGATAATTATAGGCAGTGACGAATACGAGCCGTACAACTTCAGCGACAAAAACGGCAATCCTGCAGGCATAGACGTGGAGATTGCAAGCGAGGCATTTCTCAGAATGGGCTACAAGGCACAGTTTAAAAACATCGTCTGGAATGAAAAGGATGAAATGCTCACTGACGGCAAGGTCGATTGCCTGTGGGGGTGCTTTTCGATGAACGGCAGAGAAGACAAGTACCGATGGGCAGGGCCTTATATGAACAGCAGACAGGCTGTAGCCGTCAGAGCCGACAGCAATATCTACGCTCTGTCCGACCTCAGCGGAAAAAGAGTTGCCGTGCAGTCAAGCTCCAAGCCCGAAGAAATACTCTCACAAAATAGCGCCGATATTCCGCAGGTAAGCGGACTTTACTGCTTTGTCAGAACCGAATACATTTTTGCCGCCCTGCGTAAGAATTATGTCGATGCTGTCGCAGGCCACGAGTATATGCTCCGTGTTTTCATAAACGAGTCGGACGATAAATACAGATTGCTTGACGAAAGCCTTCTGCTGTCAAAGCTGGGCGTCGCCTTTGCAAAGGACAACAACTCCGCACTGCCCGAAAAGCTGAGAGCAACGCTCTATGATATGAAAAATGACGGCACACTGGCGAAGATTGCCGTAAAATACGGACTTGACCCAAATACCGCACTCGGAGGTATAACCCTTGAATAAATTACAGCACAAAAAGCATTATCGCAAGCCGGTCTTTATTATAACCGTCATCGGAGCAATTCTGGCGGCAGGGATTTTCTCCGTTTTTTCATATATTAATACAACGAATGCAAAAAGCGTGACCGACCGCACAATAGAATATATCAGAAACCAGTGTATCCGCTATGAAGAAATAACTGCGTCCGACCTTGCAAAGAGCCTTTTCAGGATAATCGACAAAACGCAGGAAATAAGCCGTGACATTGCGAATTTCAACGATTGCTCCATCGAAAGGCTCAAAGAATTCGTGGCAGATCTCAGCATCACCGGAGTTATAGTGCTTGACGAAAACGGCACACCCGAAAACGAGTATTACACCGATGATACAGGCTATAACGTGTGGCAGGATTACATAAAGCAGAAAAAGCTGACAAGCGTTGCGATTGATACCTCAAAGACCTACTCGGACAGACTTTTCTCATTGCCGCATGACGCAGACGGCGAAAGCGATTACTGCTACGACTTTGCGGCGGTCACCAGAAAAGATAAAAAAGGAATCGTATTTGCCTATCTGAAGCAATCAAAAGAAACTATCAATAACGGTCAGCTGACTCTCGATTCTCTGTTTTCCGGCTTCAACCTTGCAATGAACGGCCATATCATACTGACAGACGGCAGTAAGGTTATAGCCACAAACAACAATTTATACAAAGGAAAAACAGTTTCCGAATGCCCCGTGATAAACAGCTTTGCAGAAAAAAGCACCAATGACGCAGATTTCGTAAGGATAACCGACCCTTACGGCGCTTATTACGGCGGTATGGATAAATGCAGAAGCTACTACGTCTACGTTTACTATCCCGCAAAGGAGGTTTATATCGGAAGCTGGACTGCCACCTCTATTTTCACATCGCTTTATATAATATTCTTCCTTGCCGCAAGCCTTATTTACAGGGTAATAAGCATAAGGCACCTGCGTGAAAGTCATATTACAGAGGAAAAATACAACGAAAAGCTGCTGAAGTCTGCCGAAGAAGCAAGACGTGCGAATGCCGCCAAGAGCGACTTTTTACGCAGAATGAGCCACGATATAAGAACGCCGATAAACGTTATAATGGGAATGACGGAGATTGCCGACAAGAACGCCGACGATGCCGAAAGACAGGCAGAGTGCAGAGAAAATATCCGTACTGCGTCATGCTATCTGCTTGAGCTTGTAAACGATGTACTGGATATGGGCAAGCTCGAATCGGGCGAAACCTACCTTGAGCATATTCCCTTCGACCTTTATGAGATGTTTGACGAGATTGCCGTCCTTAACGGGCATAACCTTCAGCGAAAGAACATCACACTTACCTTCGAGCATTGCGAAAACCTTCACAACAGGCTGATAGGAAGCCCTCTGCACGTCAAGCGTATTCTGATGAATATTATAGGCAACGCCATAAAATACGGCAAAAACGGAGGCTATGTAAAGGTTTCCGTCAGCGAATCCGAGTTTGACGAAAAAATTCCCGATACGGTTGTTATAAATATAACGTGTAAGGACAACGGCATCGGTATGGGCGAAAACTTTATGAAGGTAATGTTCGAGCCGTTTATGCAGGAAAACGATCAAGCCAGGACATTCTATCAGGGTACGGGACTCGGTCTTGCTATTGCCAAAAGGCTTACCGAAAATATGAACGGCAAGATCGATTGCGTAAGCCGCAAGAACATCGGCACCTGCTTCACAGTAAGCCTGCCGTTTGAAACGGATAATTCGTGCGAATGCACCGACAGGAGCAAAGTCACCGTCGGAGAAATCTCGCTCGAAGGACTTACAATACTGCTTGCAGAGGATAACAGGCTGAATATGGAAATAACCGAATTTCTCCTCACAAACGAGGGTGCCACCGTCATAAAAGCGTGGAACGGCAAAGAAGCCATCGAGATTTTCGAGCTATCCGAAGAATACAGCATAAACGCAGTGCTGATGGATATAATGATGCCGGGAACAGACGGCATCACCGCAGCAAAGGCGATACGTTCAATGGAACGTGCGGATGTTGCCACCGTTCCTATAATCGCACTTACGGCAAACGCTTTCACCGATGACAAGGAAAAGTCACGCAGTGCAGGAATGAACGAGCATCTGTCGAAGCCCGTAGACTCGTCAAAGCTGAAAAGCGTAATTTCCGGATACACCGGCAAAAAGGATCTCACACTGAGAGAATGCTACCTTCTTGCAGGCGAAAGCTATGACGATCTGCTTTCACGTCTTGGTTGCGATGAAAAGATAATATATAATGCGGTAAAGGAATTTATGCTCGACCTGCATTACATAAGGCTTCTGCGTGCGATTGAAAACCGTGATACCGAAACCGCCTTCAAGGCCGCCCACACAATGAAAGGCATCTCGGCAAACCTCGGGTTCACTAAAATGTACTCTGCGTTCTCCCTTGTCACAGAAGAACTGCGTTCAGGCAATATAGAAAAGGCCGCAGAGCTTATGACCCGTGCGACCGATGAATATCAAAAGATAATTGCCGCTCTCAAAAGATGTATGTTCGATAAATAGTTTAAATCACATCCCGTGTAAAATCCACAGTCTCCCCAAAAAAGCGGTACACCGAAAATGTACCGCTTAATCTGTCGAAAAACCAATAATTATTAAACCACACAGTGAAATATATTGCCAACACCGCCGAAAACACTTTCCGTGCTGACAAGGAATTAATATTTTCGTGAGTGTATCTGTACAACTGCTCTAACATTGACCCTTCAAAAAAACGCTACTAACCTGAGATATATGTACTAACCTGCGGACGTGTAGC